>JADMIO011434938.1_pt1 | contig 85398 bp, 69 predicted proteins | sample 8958161 | NCBI WGS metagenome assembly JADMIO01 (sample SAMN16585339, study PRJNA669376) | soil metagenome | isolation source: Crop rotation soil | place: USA: Cullars Rotation, Alabama | collected 2011 | reverse complement strand
GACAACTTGTCCACGTGGAATTCTAAGCTTAGGATCCCAATGTGCTGGAAAGAGGAAGTGAATCGCCGGATCGATCAACTGCGTGCAAGACTTCCCCGCGGATCGCGCGCGGAATTTGACCGGCTGGTCGACGTCGTCCGCCGGTACGTCGCGTTTCGCGAAGATGGCAAAGACTTCCTGATGCTGGGGTACGACCTGCTTCGCGACACCGCCCGCGAGTTCGGCAACCGCCTGGAAGTGGGCGAGGACATTTTCTATCTCACCCGGCAGGACATGTTCGATGCCCTGCGCGTCGGTTTCGCGCCGCACCACCTCATCGAAACCCGGAAAAACGCCTACCGCGCCGAAGCTCGGCTTCAACTCCCCCGTGTGCTCGATGAAAAATCCATCGACGGCATCGGCGTCGTCCCCGAGGTCAAGAACGTCGACGGTTACAAGGCGTTCGCCGTCTCATCCGGAAACGCGGCGGGACCGGCGCGGGTGCTCCACTCGCCGATCGATGCGGGTGAACTGGGCCGCGGGTACATCCTTGTCTGCCCCAGCACCGATCCATCGTGGACGCCGCTGTTCGTGAATGCCGCCGGCCTTGTGCTGGAATGCGGCGGGACGCTCTCGCACGGCGCTGTGGTCGCCCGCGAGATGGGGCTGCCGGCGGTTGTTTTGCCGGATGCGACGCGGCTGTTCAGCAATGGCGAAGAGATTCGCGTTGATGGGGTGCATGGGGCGGTGAGCCGGGTGGCGGGGGATGAGAAATCCGATGCTGCTGCTGCCGATGCTTTGCAGCACGGAGATCCGGGGCGGCGCGGCGACGCGGTTTCCTCCGATACGACGGCTGCGGGCGCCGCTCTGCCCCGGCGTGGACAGGGGGCCGAAGTAAATGAGGGGCCTTGTGTCAGCGCGGTCGATTCGAACGACACGCACATTCCGCATGAGATGGTCCCTCCACCCTCCGGACCGAAAGACCGCGCCGCAGCAAAGATTCGCAATATCTGCGCAATCGCCTGGACCGTGTATCTTCTCTGCGCATTTCTATTGCCCGAGCGCTGGCTGTATCAGCCGACGATGACGCTGCTGGATTGGATTCTCTGGCCGATCTCGCGGAGCCTGGGCCGGCCGGCGGTGGTGGCGATTGTCGCCGCGGGACTGGCGCTGGCGACGCAGTTGCTCCAGAAATTCATCACCGACAACCGGCGGCTCGTCGTGGCCAAGCGCCGGGCCGCGCAACTGAACAAGCTGGCGAAGACTCTGCCGCAGAAATCGCCCCGGCGGATGATGATGTCCGCCCTTGGAAGCCCCGTGCAATGGCGCACGCTCCTGGCGGCGCTGGCGCCGGTGGCGATCTTGCTTGGGCCGATGACGATGACCTTCTTCTGGTTCCTCGAGCGCCTCGACCCGGCCAAGTGGAACGCCGAGCCGGGCGCGGAGCCCAAAATCATTGCGATGGTCGACAGCACATGGATTGAGCCGGTGAAGATCCGCGTCGCGCCTCCATTGGAATTGGACGATACCTCCCCCGCGTCGCGCACGCTGAAGCCGATTAAGGAGACGCTGGAACATCTGCTGGACGTGTTGCGCAATTCGCGCCCGGTCAGGGAGGGGCCGTTCGAACTGGAATTTGTTCCGGATGTTGGACGCGAGCAGTCGGTCGCGGCGCTTAAAGCGTATCTCAAGAAAGGCATTCCGCCTCAGGGGATCACTTGGCAGATCCGCGTGCCGAAGGGCCTCACCGGGCGGTTTCCGGTCGTCGTCGAAGCGGGCGAACGGTCAGAGTCGAAGAGGCGGATGGAGTCGACGGTGATGATCGTGCTGGGGGATACGGATCCACCATCGCCGACCGATGTTGACGGCGCTTCGGGTTCGCCCGTGAAGGAGTTGAAGGTCAGCTATCCGGAACGAAAAGCAAAACCCGTCTTCTGGGAGCCGCTCGAACGCCTGAAAAAATATGCGTGGCTTACCAAGCTGCGAGAACACATCTGGCTGGACTCGGACTGGCTTGTGGTGTATCTGCTGGCGTATCTGCCGACGCTGTTTCTACTGCGCGCCATCCTGAGGCTCGCGTGAAAAAAGTGGCACGGGCGGCCCGCCCGTGTCCTGCGTCCGCGGCGGACGACCAGACGCAAAATGTAGGGTGGGCGTACTCGCCCACCGTCGGTCGCACGGGAAGGAAGACGGTGGGCGAGTACGCCCACCCTACATTATTGACTCGGTCCACAAGTATCTCATGAAAGACGGAGGAGATCGCGTGCGTTTGAATTCTCGAATTGCGGCATGGTTCATCATCGGCATCACACTGGGCGCGCTCGCCCGCGATGCATCGGCGGTCATCAAGGTCGAAATGCCCATCTCAAAGCGATTCAATGAGGGCAGCCGCTCCGTCATTATCGGCAAGGTCGCCAGCATCAATCTTGAATTGCGGCTGGTTGAAGTGACGACGGTGCAGAGCTTGAAGCCTGGGCCCACGCCGCCCACGGTCCGGCTTCAGTTTGTGAATCCGCCGGAGTTGATTAATTCGATCGTGGTCGGGCAGCCCGTGGTGATGTTCACGAAAATCGCCGGGTCGGTTCACATCGCCGACACCTGGCTCTCTGCCTCGGCGGTCGCGGGCAAGGATCCGCCCATCTGGCGCATCACCCAGATTGACCGCCAGGCCAGGAACAGTTTCCCCGGCACGACCGCCGCGCTCGTGCGCGTGCTGGAGGAGGTGAAGGAGGGCAAATCGACCCTCCTCGATAACTTCGACAACAAGATTTTCACCGGCGGCGCCAAGGAAATCGCCAAACTCGATGTGACCAAGGCAACCTCGCTGATCTCCATCGACGTGAATGGCGACGGCAAGCCCGATCTGATCGTCACATCTCCGCAAGGCGTGAAATTGTTCCTCGCCGCCGGCGAAGGGTACATCGATGCAACCACAAAATGGGGCCTTGCCGGCGTCACCGGCGCTGCCATCGCCACGGCGGACGTGAACGCCGACGGCAAGCCCGATCTGCTCATCGACAAGACGATCTACCTGAACGACGGCCAGAAGTTCACCGCCGGCCCCGTGCTGCCGATCGATGGCGCTGCAACCGTGCTGGCGTCGTCCCTCGGCAATTTCACCGGTGGCGGAAAGGTGGACGCGGCGCTGCTGCTGACCGACGGCCGGCTCCTGGTCTACAAGAACGGCGGGGCAGCGTGGGCGAAGGAGGTCGATCGGAAGCTGATCGCCTCCGGCACACCGCAGGCAGCGGTGTTCGGAGACTTCGCGGGGGATGGAAAGGCTACCGTCGTCATTGCGATGGAGAAGGACCTTCTCCGCTTCAACGTGGCCGGTGAAAGTCCCGCGAATGACTTCGCCCGATTGACAGGTGATGCCCTGGACCGGATCAAGGGCTTCGACAATGGATTGAAAAGCGCCTCCCTTACGCGCATTGACGTCAATGGCGACCATCGCCCCGAATTGCTCATCTCCGTCAACGGCGCTACGCTGGTTCTGGTCAACCGCGGATTCGGCACGTTCCTCCCGGATCCCGAAGCAGCGGTCGATTTCAATTCGGGTGGCAAGATTCTGCCATTTGCGATCAGCGAAGCCCGAGCGCGGGTGGCAGTCAGTGCGGGCGCGGAAGGTCCGGAGGATCTGCTGGTTCTCAGCCATGAGGGAAAATTGTTCCTGGTGAAAAATCCCGTGACGAAGGCGAAATAGAAGGGGATGTCGTCGGTGTATCACGGTACGAATCGCGAAAACGCAAGCGACTCTCGCGTGCCCCGGCGACATGGATTGGTTTCGCATTCAGTATGATTCTCGCGCCAAACCATCGCATCGCCGGGGCGCGTGAGGGTCGCTTGCGTTTTCGCGATTCGCAATTTACAGCGCCATTTCATACATCTTCCACAACTCCCCCTCACCCACTTTGATCGGATTGAACGTCGCGGTCCACTGCTTGGCTGCGATCGCCGACAACTCCCCCAGCTTGCTTTCATCCGCCCCGATTTCGCTCAACTTTCGCGGAAGCTTGCCCGCGTCGAGCAGCGCCTCGATTCGTCGGGCCAGCAATTCCGCATCCTCCATCAGCGATGAATATGGATTACCATTTCGCGAATTGAACCGCACCACGTGCGGCAGCATCAGCCCGACGGCAATCCCATGAACCGTGCCGCAAACGGCGGTCAAACCATTGGCCAGGGCGTGGGCCGCGCCGAGCATGGAATTTTCGATCGCGGCGCCGGCCAGGTGGGCGCCGAGCAGCATCTGCTCGCGGGCGGTGGAATCATCGCTGTTGCGCATCACCTTCTCGAATCCGGTTTCCAGAAGCCCCCAGGCTTGCCGGGAGAAACGGAGCGAGACATCGTTCCGCCGGGTGGTCGCGGCGGTTTCGACGGCGTGGGCCACCGCGTCAATCCCCGTGGCGGCCGCGACCTTGGGCGGCTGCGTCGCGGTCAGGTCCGGATCGAGCACCGCAACTTTCGGCAAAGCCTTGCGGTCGCCGCACGCCATCTTCTGGTGGGTGTCGGGATCGGTGATCAGGGCGAAGCTCTGCGCGTCACTGCCGGTGCCGGCGGTCGTCGGCACTGCGATCATCGGCAGCATCGGTTGGGTCGCCTTGTCGACGCCCCAGTAGTCCTGCATCCGGCCGCCATTGCTAAAGAGAAAATTGATCCCCTTGGCACAGTCCATTGAACTGCCGCCCCCCAGGCCGACGATCAGATCGGGCTTGAACTCGCGCGCGACGAATAATCCCCGCCCGGCATGAATCGTTGTCGGATTCTCGCCGACGCCATCGAAGACACGGACATTGATGCCCGCTTTGTAAAAGACGCGAACCGCATGCTCGACATGACCCGCTTCCCGGATCCCTGGATCGGTGACCAGGAGAATGCGCGTTCCGCCCTCGGCGGCGGTGATGGTGCCCAGATCGTTGAGCCGCCCCGCGCCGAAAGCAATCCGCACGCCGGAGCCTTCGATCGGGAGGGGAGTCGGGGAGTGCGGGAGGTCGATCATGAAATTCAGTGGGAAAAGGAAGTGGCGGGTTCAGCGCCCTCCAGTGTGACATGGCCGTCCCGGCCATGCTGGATGCGCTTTGGGCCGGAAGATCAGAAAAGCAAATGTTTTCACAACTTTCGCAACAGGCACGGGCGGGACGCCCGTGTCACCAGCATCGATCCCTGTCCAACAAACTGGGCCATCACGCTCCCGCCACCTGGAACGCCCTCTGCCGGTACAGATGCTCAAAGAGATTCCCTTCGTGCGGCTGATCCCAACTGAGCTGATACGTCGGCACCGGGCCGATATTCAGCCGGTCAATGTTCTCGCACCGCATCATCGTCCGGCGGAATCTGGCATCATCGGTCAACACGGTTGCGACCAGCGTATCGCCGATCTTCTCGGGCATTTCGCTGGTCGGGCATTCGACGACCGAGGCGAACGGGAACAGATATTCCTTGTTGGCCAGCGCATGCTCGACGTCACAGCGGATGATCGTCGGCAGCAGCCAGGCGAGGCGCCCCTGCTGAACCAGGCGCGGCGTGCCGCGAATCTTTTCGGTCACATCGACCGCGCCGGGCATCTGGGCATCGATGGACGTGTTCATGCGCACGGCCATCTGCGGATTGGCAAACGCCGCGATCTGCGCGTTGGGGTCATCGGCCGGCAGCGCCTTCACCGTCGCGAGTTTCGCGGCCAGGGCGTTAGCGATCTTGTCGCCATTCTTCGGAGTCCAGACTCCCGATGCGTTGATGCACGACCGCCCGCCATTGGCCGCGATAGAGCCGACCATCAGGTCGATATGCTTCTCCCAATTTTCCGCGGCATCGTCCCCCAGGATGACTTTGCTCCACCCCGGCCCGTGCAGCTCGACGCGGGGATCCTTCGACCAGGCCTTGGTGGTCGATGCATCACCAAAGAGCATGGCGCGATCGACAACCTGAAGCAGTGTCGCGGCCCCGCCGTGATCAGTCGGATAGAACCCGAACGCCTCCGGCGGCATTCCCGCGGCGATGAAAGCCTGGATCATTCGGAAGGGGGTCCAAGGCTCTTCGCGCCCGGGCTTGAGCACGATCGGCGCCTTCAGCGCCACCGCCGGCGCCCAGAGCGAATGCACGCCAGGCGAATTGCTCGGCAGCACCGCGCCGAAGATCCTCCCCTCGCGGTAATAACTGAGCGTCCGGCCATCATCGTCCCCGTATCCCTTATCGAGGATCGTCAGATCAAACCCGCGCGTCAGCCCGGCAAGTATCACGTCCATCTCATCGAGAATGCGATGAATCTTCTTCGCATTCCCCCGGCAATAGCTGTGGGGCATGCCGGTGGTCGAGGAAAGATTCTTCACATAGTCATCAAAACTCTGCTTCGTGTCGCCAATGGAAACCGATCCGTTGAGAAAAATGTCCCCGGCCTTCTTGCACATGCCGACCAGTTCCTTCACCGTGAACTGCTCGAGAGCGGTGTCATCCATCCGATGGACATCGCGGCTGATCAGCCCCGAATTGGCCATGCTCACCTCAGCCACCGGCTCTCCGGTAGCGTGGTGAACGATCTGGATCTTGTCGACCGATTGATAAGGCTTGCCGTTACGAAGAATCGGAATATGCAGCATGAAGGAAGTACCTCGCTTGTGAAAGTCGCGTTGTATTTTAGGCATTCAACTTTCCCCCGCGCCGAGCAGTATCCATCTCAACGACAATCACCCCCAGGAGGAAACCGATCATGCGCTCCCGTTCTCTCATCTGCTCACTCTCGGCATTGCTTCTCACCGGATCTCTCGCACTTTGCAAAGAGGAACCCGCAAAAGCCCCGCCCGTTCCCCCCTATGCCGGCACGGGCGATCTGAAGATCGACAAGCCGGAGGACAAGGAGGACATGAAGCCCGTCCCCGCGCCCGCCGGGGCGATTGTGCTGTTTAATGGGAAGGATGTTTCCGACTGGACCGGAGAAAACGGGAAGGATCCCGCCAAGTGGGAAGTCGTCGAGGGCGGAGCAATGCAGGCCAAGCCGGGCGGCCACAACATCATGACCACGCATCAATTCGAAGGCGCCTACAAGCTGCACGTTGAATTCCGAGTTCCGTATGAGCCGAACAACAAAAGCCAGGGCCGTGGGAACAGCGGCGTCTACATCAACAGCCACTGGGAAGTGCAGGTGCTCGACAGCTACCACAACGACACCTACCCGATGGGCGCATGCGGCGACATCTATTTGATTGAAGCCGCGAGCAAGAACGTCGCCAAGGCGCCGACCGTGTGGCAGAGCTACGACATCGAATTTCACCCCGCCAAATGTGAAGGGGGCAAAGTGATTGAACGACCGACCCTGACCGTCATCTGGAATGGCGTCAAGGTTCACGACAACACCAAGCTGACCAAAGACGCCACAACCGCCGCCCACGGCGGCGACATCTGCAAGCCCGGGCCGCTCATGCTCCAGGATCATGGGCATCCGGTTCAGTTCAGGAATATCTGGGCGGAGCCGGTGAAGTAATGGGCGGAATGGGCGGAATGAAGGGACAGAGGGACGAAGGGACCAAGGGACGAAGGGGGTAAAGAGAGATGGGTTCGATTCTGGCCGTAGACGACGTTCCCTTTGTCCCCCAATCCCTCTGTCCCTTTGTCCCTCTGTCCCTTTGTCCCTCTGTCCCTTTGTCCCTTTGTCCCTCAGTCCCTCCATCCCTTCCTCTCCCTCATTCCCCATCTTGCATCTGTTCCAGATTCCGCGCACGCTGGCTCCCATCGCTGAGCGACGAGAGGTCGGGTTCGACCTTGGCGGCTTCGGCTTCCTGACGTTCCCTTTCTGCCAGAGCTTCGTCGATTTCGCGCTGAGTTTTGGCGACGAACTGGCGGAATTTGAAGACGCCGAACAAGGCGCCGATCGCGAAGAGCGACGCCGCGGAATCACGAAACGCCCAGTGATGGCTGAGCATCACGCTTTGCACCACAAACTTGACCAGCAGGACGAACAACAACCCGCTGGCCACGACTCCCACGATGTAATAGGTGCGCGTCCGGTACGCCGAGCGGCGCAGGGTGACGAGCTGGCGAATCCGCAGTTCGCTCAGCTCGGCCTCGTCGTCGCTGTCGGCGCGTGAGGTTTCGTCTCCTGCGTTTTCCGAATCTGTTGGCGTGGGTGGAAAAAACTGCGTGTTGCAATGAGGGCACTGCATCACCGCCTCGCGGTCGCTCGGTTCCACTGGCTGCCCACAATTGGGACAAGGATAGTGCGGCGGGAGCGGAGATTCCGCGAAAGGAGCAGGGGGGTCGGATTGGCTTTCGTCCATGCGGTCACGTTAGCAGGGAATGGAATGGGTGCAAATGAAGTATCCATCGTTCAGATCCCTCTCCCCTGTACTCAGGGGAGAGGGTAGGGTGAGGGGCCACTCCGGCGAGTTGCACAACTATGTTTATCGCCCTTCACACCAGCCCTCTCCCCTGAGTACAGGGGAGAGGGGGCGGGATTCAACCGCCGTGGCTCACATCGCCACCGTCACCGTCTTCACTTCGGTATAGTTCCGCAGCGCGTATTCGCCCAGCTCGCGGCCGATCCCGGACATCTTGAATCCGCCGAACGGCGCCGCGGCGTCGAAGACGTCGTAGCAGTTGATCCAGACCGTTCCGGCGCGCAGCTCGGCCGCCATGCGGTGGGCCTTGCTGATGTCGCGCGTCCAGACGGCGGCGGCAAGGCCGTACATCGATTTGTTGCCTCGGTCGATCACCTCGTTGATGTCGCTGAAGCGGATCACCGACATGACCGGGCCGAAGATCTCTTCCTGGGCGATCTTCATGTCATCCTTCACATCGGTGAAGATGGTCGGCTGGACGAAATATCCCTGCTTGCCGACGCGGCCGCCGCCCGTGCGGAGGTTGGCGCCGCTGGATTTTCCGGATTCGATGTAGCCGAGCACCTTGTTGAATTGCTCTTCGCTGACCTGCGGGCCTTGCGTGGTGGTGGTGTCGAACGGATCGCCGACTCGCTGCTTTTTCGTCCGCTTGATCATCCGCTCGACGAATTCGTCATGAACGGTGTCTTCGACAAACAGCCGCGACCCCGCGCAGCAGCACTGGCCCTGGTTGAAGAAGAGCCCGAAGAATGAGCCTTCGATGGCAGCGTCCATGTCGGCGTCGGCGAAAACGATGTTGGGGCTCTTGCCGCCCAGCTCCAGCGTGACGCGCTTCAGATTCGACTGCGCCGCGGCCTGCATGATCAGCTTGCCGACTTCCGTCGAGCCGGTGAAGGCGACCTTATCGATGTCGTAGTGCGAAGAAATCGCCGCGCCGGCGGTCTCGCCATAACCCGGCACAATATTGATGACACCCTCGGGGAAGCCGGCTTCCATCGCCAGCTCACCGACGCGCAGCGCGCTGAGCGGCGTCTGCTCCGCCGGCTTGAGCACGATGGTGCAGCCCGTGGCCAGCGCCGGGCCCCATTTCCAGGCCTGCATCAGCAGCGGGAAGTTCCACGGAATGATCTGCCCGACCACGCCGACCGGCTCATGCCGGGTGTAGCAGAAGAAGGGGCCATTCATGGGAATGGTCTTCCCCTCAATCTTGTCGGCCCATCCAGCATAGTAACGATAGCAGTCCATCACCAGGGGAAGATCGGCCCCCTTGGCGTCGTTGATCGGCTTGCCATTGTCGAGCGTCTCGAGCATGGCCAGCTCTTCCTTGTTCTTCTCGATCAGGTCGGCCAACTTGTAAAGCAACTTGCCGCGCTCCCGCGCGTTCATCTTGCGCCACGGGCCTTTTTCAAAGGCCCTGCGGGCGGCGATGACCGCCTTATCCACATCAGCCTTGTCTCCTTCCGCGACGCGCGCGATGACTTCGCCGGTGGCGGGGTTGAGCGTTTCGAAAGTTTTTCCACTGGCGGAATCAACCCATTTGCCGTCGATCAGCATTTTGGTTTGCCGAATCTTCACGGGGGAAGCGGCGACAGACGATTTGCCGTTGGCTTTCGCAGCCTTGGCGGGTGCGGTGGCGGTGGTCATGGGACCTCCTGAAATGATGGTTGAAGCGAGACGGGCGCCCGGCCGACTCCGCGAACCGGGCAGGCGAATTTCATTATATGCGCGGGGTGTGTGGAGGCACAAAGGGAAAAGCGAGAATTCGGGGCATTGCAGGGCCTGAGTTCTCCATTTTCTTCAAACCGGAATCTACGTGCCCGCGCCGCTTGAGGAACGTTCTGGAGTTGTGCCCTGAGCCGATGAAGGAATATGCGTTGAATGCCGGGGCAATAGGACTCTGGACCCGTCCCATCTTCATGCTGCGATCCGGCGTATCGCCGCGTTAATTGACGGCGGCGTGCCCCTTGATTTTCGCGAACAACTCAAGCCACTGTCAGTTGAATAGGATGAATCTCCATCCTGTCAATTGTCAATCGGGATTTGCGGATATTTAATCAGCTATATCCCTTACCTCTGGTATACTGGCGGAAATGTCTCAAACAAGTGATAAAAAATCGCAGGAGGCCGTCTCCGAACTGGACCAGTCCCGGTCTGATTTCGCATCGTCGCAGGCCCAAAGAATTGCCCTCCATGGTGCGTTGCACACCGCGCAGGTGGCGCTGAAAACAGCTCAGAACCAACTGGAAGTGGCACTCAACAAGTTGACGTTTGCCAATGAAGAATTGTTGACCGTTCGAGCGGAAAGAAAGACCGCGTCCGCCGCCGCACACGAGCAGGATCAGGAACTGGACGACGAGCGAACCAGGCGGACGGAATCTGAGCGGGTTGGCCGGATCAAGGACGAATTCCTCGCCAACCTGTCCCACGAAATCCGCACCCCGCTCAACGCCATCCTCGGCTGGTCGCAAATCCTCCAGCCCGGACAAACCCCAGAGGCGGAGATGATCGAGGGGCTGGAAATCATCACGCGCAACGCCCGCACCCAGGCAAAGCTGATTGATGATCTGCTCGACATGAGCCGGATCATCTCGGGGAAAATGCGTCTGGACGTGCAGCGGGTGGACTTGCCCGCGGTGATTGAAGCCGCGATCGAGGCGGTGAACCCCGCGATTCTGGCGAAGGACCTGCGGCTTCAGAAAGTGATTGATCCGATTGCCGGGCCCGTCACGGGTGATCCGAGCCGGTTGCAGCAGATCGTCTGGAATCTTCTCAGCAATGCCATCAAGTTCACGCCGCGCGGCGGCAATGTGCAGGTCGTCGTTGAACGGTCGAATTCCCACGTTGAGTTATCCGTCAGCGACACGGGTCGAGGAATCGCCGCCGAGTTTCTTCCCCATGTGTTCGAGCGGTTCAGCCAGGCCGACAATTCGGCGACCAAGCAGTACACGGGGCTGGGCCTTGGGCTTGCCATTGTCAAGAGTTTGTCCGAACTGCACGGTGGGTCCGTGCGGGTGAAGAGCAGCGGAGCCGACAAAGGGACGACATTCATCGTTTCGCTTCCGATATCGGTGGTCCACACTTTGGACAAGAGCGAGAATCGCCAGCGAGCGACAACGGGCAAGCACGAGTCCTTCGTCGCCAATCCGAGCTTGAACGGATTAAAGGTAATGGTCGTGGATGACGACGCCGACGCCATCGGCCTTGTAAAGCGGGTCATGGAGGAATGCGGCGCAACTGTCCAGGCATGCCGGTCGGCGGGGGAGTGTCTGACCTGCCTCTCGCAAATGATGCCCGATGTATTGATCACGGACATCGGAATGCCGGAGATGGATGGGTATACACTCATTGAGAAGGTCCGCGCGCTGGCGCCGGAGTTGGGCGGCCTGACGCCGGCCGTCGCGCTTACCGCCTTTGCCGGGTCGCAGGACCGTCGCCATGCGATGATGGCGGGTTTCGATATCCACGTTGCCAAACCGGTTGAGCCGGGCGAATTGGTGGCGGTTGTCAGCCGGCTTGCGGCGCGAAGACGGTCGCAAGTGGCTGAGCAATTCGCGAAGAACCGGTAAGATAGCCGCGCATGAAGAAGCGAAGGAAGAAGCGCCGCCGCGCATCGGACGAAGGCTCTTACGTCTGCCCAACCTGCGGCGAGCAAATCGTCATTCCGCTGGACCGGTCCGGCGGGCCTGAGCAACAGTACGTCGAAGATTGCCCCGTCTGCTGCAATCCAAACGTGATCCACCTCGAATTCTTCGGCGCCGACGAACCCCCGCGCGTGTGGGCGGAGGCGGAGTGAGCGCATGGCATTTGGGCGGGTAATACATTGGAAAGAGTGTTAGACCTGGTCTGTCTCGACCCTCGGTCGTGACACGGGCGTCTCGCCCGTGCCTGGTGCGCAATGATTGAAAGCCTTGCTTTGAGCCTCTCTGACTTTCGCCATAGCACGCATGGCCGAGACGGCCATGTCACGATTGAGGATCGAGACAGAGCATGTTAGCCCCGATTTTCTCCGGAGGTCACTTGCTCCATCTTGACCGTAAGTTTCGAATATTCTGTCTGGCTTTTGTCATCGTTGCGGCGCGCTGCAGCGTACATGGCCATGCCGCTCCGGCGGATCCGGGTGCGGCAAGCGGCGCCGGTCATGTGGAAGTCACCGGCCCGATTCTGAAGGATGGCATCCAGACCTACGTCGTCAGCAGTGACTACCAGGAGAAGCCCTGCAATCTGTATGTGCTGCTGCCGGATCATTTCGACAAGAGCAAGAAGTACAAGGTGCTGTATGTCCTTCCGGCCTGGGCGCCGAGCCCCGAGGGGATCAAGGAGATCAAGAAGCTGGATCTGGCGAACAAGTACAACGTGATTTGTGTCGGGCCGGATTCCAGCAGAATGCCCTGGTACGTCGACGACGAGGTGAACCCCAGGATCCGCAATGACACCTACATTCCTGATGTGATCGTGCCATTCATCGACAAGCGCTTTCCCACCATCGCCAAACCAGAGGGGCGTATACTGATCGGCTACAGCAAGGCGGGGATGGGCGCGGTGAGCCTGCTGCTGCGGCACCCCGATGTCTTCGGCCGGGCGGGATCTTGGGATGGGATCATCATGATGCAGAACCGGCCGGAATTTTATGGATCGAAGGAGCACTTCGCCGGGTATTACGTGCCGACGTTGATGCAGGAGCGCGCGGCCATGCTCAAGGGGCAGCCGGCACGGATCGCCATCGCGGGCTTCGGTGATCTTAAGCGCGATTGCGACGAGGCCCATGCGCTGATGGACAAGCTCGGCATTCCGCACTTCTATGATAATTCTGTCAAGCGGCGCCATGAGTGGAATTCGGGCTGGCTTTCCCCGCTGGTGAAGGTGCTGATGACGGATGACATGAGGAAATTGAACGGCGCGGGAGTGTTTGCGGAGGAAGACAGAACCTCAGAAATGAAGCTTCTACCACGAGCTTTGAAAGCGGCGTATCCCGCCTGACCTGCCGAAGCAATTTGCGCGATCTTTTCATCCAATTATCTTGCCATCACGAATCGAGATGTTGCGGCTACTCCCGCCGGTGCATTTGCCGCGACAGGTGATTTTCTGCCCGACTCGAAGCGGGATCAGGGAGGGCTCGTTCTCCCGGCTCATCGTGCACTGCACGTTTTTCTTGTCGCCGACGTTAAAGACGACAGAGGTCCGGCGGATTTCCGTGATCGTACCTGTTACTTCGAGGATATGCCCCCGGTAGCTGGCGATGCCCGCCGCCTCATTGGCAATAAACGCCTTCATCAGGTCTTCGGCACTGATGCTGATTGGCGGCGACAGCGGAGCGGGCTGAGGCGCTGGAGTTGAACGCGCAGGAGGAGTGGAAGTTGCGACCGGAGATCGCCCCGGATCCGGTCTCGGCGCTGGTGGATCTGTCGGTGGCGCAACGGCGGCCGAGTCGCTCGACTGCGATTGGCCAGACGAATCCGACGTGTTTGAAGCAGTCTGGGGCCGGCGGTTCAGCGCGAGCGCGAAAACGAGAACCAGAGCGCAACAACAAACGATCGTTCCACAAACCGCATGCATGTAAGGCTGGCGATGCTTGCGGCCATTCACCCATCCGATGATCCCCGCGAACAGGCCCGGAACGATCGAGTCAACCACGATCGTCGCGGAGCGGCCAAGCAGTGCCAGCACAATGGCCAGGGCGCCTATGGCGATCGAACTCATTCCGGCATAGGGAATCCATCCCGCCGAAGAATGCGGTTCGAGGGGAACCGGCGTGATTCCCGTTGGCGGAGGCCCAGGCGGCCCGGACAATGGAGGTGCCACAGACACGCTGCGTCCGCTCCGCGGAGCAAAAGATTGCAAAGGCGGGGCGGGCATTGTCGGAACCGCCGGCGTCGGCCGGATCGTCCCGACCTCCACGCCGTCGGCCTGCGCTTTGCGTGCAGCGGCCTGTTGGCTCTCGGCGTTGATCCTGGCGCGGACGGGTTTGCCCGCGCGTGTGCCGATCACTTCCCAGAACATGGATTCTCTCCCATGAAATGCCCGGTTCGCCATGCCCCACGCCATTACCCAGCCGGCAAACATCACGCCGTCACCGGATTGAAAATTACACCGTGATGGCGGACGCCGCAAGCGGATTGAGTTGTCGATAGCCAGTACGATTAGAAGAACAATGACGAAGAACGTCTCTTCGGTCTGCTTCCGGCCTGCCATTTGGCACCCAAGCCAACTCGTTGACACCCACCCGCCCGCGCATAGACTGCCCCGACTGTAGTTTTCCATTGCGAACGTCCGATAACAAAGGAGAGTAGTGGGGTGATAGCAGGGGGATTGTGGTCTTTCCTGACCGCAATCCCACTCCGCATCACCCCGCACTTCAAACAAATGAGCTTAAGCATCGAATTCATCCAGGCCCGGCAGGTTCTCGATTCGCGCGGCAATCCGACGGTCGAAGTGGATGTCATTCTTGAAGATGGCACCCTGGGCCGGGCGGCGGTTCCCAGCGGGGCCAGCACCGGGGAGCACGAGGCGGTCGAGCTGCGCGATGATGACAAGAAAAAGTGGGTCGGGAAGGGTGTCTCCAAGGCGGTCGAGAACGTCAATACCAAGATCGCGCCGGAAATCATCGGCCTCGATCCGCGCGATCAGGAAGCCATCGATCATCTCATGATCGATCTCGACGGCACGCCCAACAAGGCCAAGTTGGGCGCCAATGCGATCCTCGGTGTGTCGATGGCGGTGGCCAAAGCTGCTGCTGAAGCGTCAGGGTTACCGTTGTACCGATACTTGGGCGGTCCCGGGGCGCGCACGCTGCCGGTGCCGATGATGAACATCCTGAACGGCGGCAAGCATGCCGACAATAATGTCGATTTCCAGGAGTTCATGATCCAGCCGTGGGGATTTGATACCTTCTCCGAAGGGTTGCGCGCGGGCGTGGAGATTTATCATTCGCTGAAGAAGGTGCTGCACAAGGCCAAGATGAGCACCGCCGTCGGCGATGAAGGCGGCTTTGCCCCGGATCTGAAGGACAACGAGGACGCGCTGAAAGTGATCGGCGAAGCCGTCACGAATGCCGGGTATGAATTCGGCAAGCAGATCTTCGTCGCCCTCGATCCCGCCGCCAGCGAATTGTGGGACAACGAAAAGAAGGGGTACAAATTCTTCAAGAGCAATCCCGATAAGATCCTTAGCCCCGAAGCGATGGCGGACTACTGGTGCAAGTGGATCGAGAAGTACCCGATCCGCTCGCTGGAAGACGGATTCGCCGAGAACGACTGGGCCGGGTGGAAGATCATGACCGATCGCGTTGGGAAAAAGGTTCAGCTTGTCGGTGATGACCTGTTCGTCACCAACGTCAAGTTCCTCGAGAAGGGGATCAAGACCGGCACGGCCAATTCCATTCTCGTGAAGGTCAATCAGATTGGCACGCTGAGCGAAACCTTCGCGGCGGTCGGCCTGGCGATGCGAAATGGCTACAGTGCCGTGCTCTCACATCGTTCGGGCGAAACAGAAGACTCGACGATTGCCGATATCGCCGTAGCCACCAACTGCGGCCAGATCAAGACCGGCGCGCCGGCCCGCAGCGACCGGGTGGCCAAGTACAACCAGCTCCTGCGCATCGAGGAGCAACTGGGCGAGCGGGCGCAGTACGGCTCGCAATTCTGGAACAAGTAGGACTAATCATGAGCGAGACGGATCTCGAAACCCCGGCGACACCGCAATCCGCGCAAGCGGAAGAGAAAGTCACCCTTCCCTGGGAATCGATCGATCCGGATGAACCGGCGCAGGCCCAGGCCGCCGCACCGGTGGTCAAACGCACGTTGCCACGGTCGGCGGTGAAACGTGGCACTAAAGCTTCCGCGCGGGCGTCGAAGAAATCCAGTCCATTTGCTTCCAAGGCGATCGTTGCCGTCGGGGCGGCGATGGCGCAGCTTTCTGCTGAAATCCAAACCCTGATTGCGGACAACCGCAATGTCCCGGCCGACGCGCCGCGCGCGAAATCGGGCGGGCATCTACTGGGCAAGGCGCGTCTTGCGGATGACCGCGTTGAAGTGGTCGAAGAATCCTTTGCCGAAGCGGCCGATTCGGATGCCGCGCAGGCGGAGCCAGTGGATGCACCGCTGGTGGGAAGCATTCCGATCGTGCAGGTGGATGAGGTCGTCGATCAGACTCCATGGGAGACGATTGATGAAGCACCGATGACTGAATGGGTGGAGGATTCGGCACCTCAAGAGGCTGAAATGAGTGCGGTGGCGCCTGCGGAGGAAGAAACCCACGAAGAAGCCCACCACGGAACCGACGAAAAGACCGACGAAGAAGCCCATTACGGAACAAACGAAGAGACCGACGGAGAAACCCACCGCCGAACCGACGAAGAAACCCATGGAACAAGTTCCGTGGGCTTGCACGAAGCCCTTGAAACTCCTGAGGTTTCGCGATCAGACGAGCGCACTACACCGGATCAGGATCGCAATTCTCACCAAAACCCAGGGAGCTTGCTCCCTGGGTTTATCCCGTCACCGCAAATCGAACCTCCGTCGACGCCCTCGGTTGCTGTTGAGATTCCAGTCGAAATCGACCATGAAGCGCCGGCACAACCTGCGCTTCTCCAGGAAGCACCCGAGAGTCGACTGACCGATCGAGACGCGCCGCCGGCGATTGAACAACTGTCAGCGCCGATCGTCAACCACATTGCTTCTGTTCATTCCAATTCCGGATCCTCCGCTGAAGTCGCAGCAGATTCGGAGCCCGCGTCAGACGTGGTGGAGCAACCCGCGCTTGACGACGTTGACGAAACGACGCCCCTCGCCCCGAGCCAATCCACCGCCGTCCTGGTGATGACCGCTCCGGTCACGACAGAGGTTTCCGATGCCGCCGACTATGTGACATCCGTTGAGGAGGTCGAAGCCGCCGATTTGGGTGACCAGCGCATGCTGGCCCATGACGATGAAGCGGAATATGTCGCATCGGTGGATGAGACATCGGCGCAGTTACAACCCGCCACCGCGACGGAAACGGAAACGGAAACGGAAGCAGCGGTCGACACTGAGTTGGCGCCGGCTCGCGCATCGACGGGGGCCGGGTGGACGATTCCGCTGATGTGCCTGGGGATCGGATTGGTGGCCTGCTGCCTGGCCATCCCGCAGATGGAGGTGAACCGCCGGCTTCGTTATGAGCAGCGGAATCTTCAGGCGAACCTTGATTCCGTGGAGAAGCAGGTCGCCGTCAATGGGCAGTTCCTGAAGAAGGTAATGGACGACCCGACCCTGGCCCAGCGCCTGGCCGGGCGGCAGTTGAAGACCATCCCGCAGGGGCACACGATCGTGCAGTCCGGGCAGAATAATGAAGATGGCGACATGTCCCCGTTTGCGCTGGTCGCGGTTGCGCCGCCGCCCAAGCCGCCTGAATACACACCCGTTAGGGGAAGCATCGCAGATCTTTGCAATAACCCGCATTCCCGTCTTTACGTCCTCGGGGTGGCGATGACGATGGTGGCGATTGGGTTGGTGATGGGGTGTGGGAAGGTGCAGACTTCAGAATGAAGAGAGCGGAGGGGCTTTTCTTGTCAAGGAGTCGTGCATGAACAACTCCGCAGTTGTAGGTTTCGCTCTGCGGAACGTCTTCGCGTGAGCACAATTCGTTCCGCACAGCGGAACCTACGAAAGAATGCGGTGTTACTCTTGCACAGCTCCTGCAGAAATTCACATCTGATGTAAAACGGTCATCCTGAGAGCGTGTGACTTTTTGCGTAGCACAGGCGTCTCGCCTGTGTCTGCAGAGCGGAAACACAGGCGAGACGCCTGTGCTACGCAAACATTCACAAACTTTCAGGATGACAGTTTCGATCAACGCGAACCTGAACTTAGCGCCACCTCACATTGCGGGCAGATCATCCCTTTGACCAGCGAGAGATCATATCCACACCCGCAGCGGGCGATGGTGAACTGCGCCTTTCCCGTCGATCCGGTTGCCCCTTTACCTGCGGTTCCTTTCGCCTTGCTGCCTCCGCAGTTGCAATTGCAACTGCTGCATCCATCGCAGCACGATGCGACGTCTCCCAGCCCGCCGAGGATTCCGCAGATGCACTCGAGTAGATCGCCCATGGCGCGGGCATTGTAGCGATTACGCGCGATGCTGTCGCTATTTCGGGCGCGGCGGTATATCTCTGCGGGAGATGATTCAGGGCTTGTCCATTGAAACGTCCGGGAGTCTGGGCTCCGTCGCCATCACGCAGGATGGCCGGGTGGTGGCCGAAGACACGTTTTCGCATGGGCTGAAACATGCCGCGGAAATGATCCCGCGCATTGACCGGATGGTGAAATCGGCCGGGTGGAAGCCGATGGATATTCGCGAAATCTACGTGTCGGCCGGCCCGGGATCCTTCACCGGCTTGCGCATCGGAATCACCCTGGCCAAGACGCTGGCGTTTGCCGGCCGGGCATCGATCGTCGCAGTGCCCTCCGTCCGAGTGCTGGCGTGCAATGCACCGGTGGAGGCGCGCAATGTGCTAATCGTTCTCGACGCCAAGCGCGACCAGATCTTCACCGCCCGGCTTCAGCGCGCCGATGCGACAGCAGACTGGATTACGGTCGAGGAAGCCCACCTCGATTCATTGACCGACATGCTCGCCCGCAGCCCCCGGCCGGTCTGGTTGGTCGGCGAAGGAATTCCGTACCATGACAAGTTTCTGCCAAAGGAGGATGCCTCGATCCTGGTGACGCCGCCCGATTCCTGGCGGGCGCGAGCCGGCGTGGTCGCGGCCCTGGGGTATAAGATGGCGCGGGATGGACGGACAACCGATGCGCAGTCACTCGTCCCGATCTACATCCGCCGGCCGGAGGCGGAGGAAAAGTTTGAGATGAAAAAGTGAGGATGTGCGCGTGGCGTAGGTTCCGCTGTGCGGAACGCCTTTGTGTAGGTTGCGCAATGCGTTCCGCAGAGCGGAACCTACGACAGATCATCGAGGACACGGCGCAGCGGCAGATGGTGGGCGAGTACACCCACCCCGCAAGACGGACGAAAACTCTGACTTGAAAGAGCGATCGAGGATCGAACCGACATAATTGGACAGGGTGGGTGTACTCGCCCACCCTGTCGAATTACTTCATGAAATAAACCGCGCCGCTGAAGCATCCGATCACGCCGCAGATAATGCCGGCGATGGCGAGGCCCTTGCCGCCGCCCTCGACGCCGGACTTGCTGGCCTGGGTGAGTCCGATGAGGCCGAACAGAATGGCAAGGAGAGAGGGGACGAGAATCATACACGACGGCAATCCGATGATGCCCAGCACCAGCGAGGCGACGCAAAAGCCGTTGGCCGTTCCCGAGGCGGCCAGGGTGGTGCCTTCCATGGTGAAAGGCATCTTGCAGGCGTTGCAGTTGTTGGCGTGGATCGGGCTGATCGCGCCGCAGGTGGCGCGGGGGCATTTGATGAATTGCTTGCCGGTCGAATCGCGGAAAATCCCCGGGGCATGACCGCCATTGGCGGCATAGGCGTGAACGGGATGCGGGTCTTGCTTGATGATCTGGCGGCTCCTGGGGTCGATGAGCCGGCCGTAGCGATCGAGGATCGGGATGGTGATGTTGTTGCCGCAGGTGGGGCATTGACCATCCTGGCCACCCATGGATTCATTGGCCTCCAGGCGCGAGGAGCAATAGCCGCAGTTGAATCCGTAGCGCTTGCCGCTGGCGCGCAGTCCGCCAAAAGGCTGTGGCATGGGCGGGGGCGGGCCGCCCGTCGGCACCGCGGGGGCCGTCTGATCCGCGCCCGCCGGGACGCGCAGGGTCGACAGGCAGGTGGGGCATCGGACGAGTTGCCCCACCTGAGGATCCTCGGCGCGAAGCGTGGCGCTACAGACTTGGCAGGCGAATACAATCATAAAGCCCGTCAATTGATCCTACGGAATCCGCCGGTTTACGGCAACCGGCGGGGATGGGATCTAAATGACGTCGCGCGACTACGCGCAACCAGTCATCCTGAGGTACTCCGAAGGATCTTGCCGGCTCACCGCGACACATAGATCCTTCGGAGTACCTCAGGATGACGTTCGCGCGTGTGCGGTAGCGCGTAGTCGTACAGGTTATGTAGAAATCTCAGATTTCAAATTCCCCAATTTCAGATTTTCCGCCCCCGGCTGTATTATTACATCAACCATGCTCGACAATCTTCAACGTAAACTCGGCGACGTTTTCCGCGGCCTGACGGGGCGGGGCAAGATCAGCGCGGAAAATATCCGCGACGCTATGCGCGACGTCCGCACCGCGCTGCTCGAAGCCGACGTCAACTTCGCCGTCGTCAAGGACTTCGTCGAAAAAGTTCAGCAGAAGGCGATGGGCGAGGAAGTCATCCGCAGCCTTAAGCCGGGCGAGTTGATGGTCAAGATCGTCTACGACGAGCTTGTCCAGCTCATGGGCCCGGTCGACACCAAGATCTACTTCGTCCAGCCGCCCCCCACGGTCATCATGATGTGCGGCTTGCAGGGCTCGGGCAAAACGACCACGTGCGGCAAGCTCGCCCGTTTTCTGGTCAGCAAAGGCCATCATCCGCTGCTCGCCGCCGCCGACTTGCAGCGTCCCGCCGCCGTGGAGCAGCTGCGCACGCTGGGCGAGCAGGCCGGTGTTCCCGTCTACAGCGATGGGACGAAAGTCGCGCCGCATGGCGAAGTCGCCAAAGGGGCGGCGGTGGCCGTCTGTCGCGCCGCGGTGGCGGAAGCGAAAAACAACGGCCGCGACGTCGTCATTCTCGACACCGCGGGCCGGCTGCATATCGACGATGAGCTGATGGGCGAGTTGCGCGAGGTGAACTCGCAGCTCAAGCCGCACCAGGTCTTCCTGGTGCTCGACGCCATGAGCGGCCAGGACGCCGTCAACAGCGCCAAGGCCTTCAACGAAATGTTGGAGATCGATGGCCTGATCCTGACCAAGTTCGATTCCGACACCCGTGGCGGCGCGCTTCTTTCCGCGAAGATCGTCACCGGCAAGCCGGTCAAGTTCATCGGCACGGGCGAAAAGCTGGACGGGCTGGAAGAATTCCGTCCCGAAGGAATGGCCCAGCGCATCCTGGGCATGGGCGACATCCTGGGCCTGGTCAACACGGCCATGGAGAAGTTCGACCAGGATGAAGCCGCCCGTCTTCAGGAGAAAATGCAGAAGGGGCAGTTCACCCTGGAAGACTTCATGGCGCAAATGGGCCAGGTGAAGAAGCTCGGCTCCATGGGCAAGATCATGGAAATGATCCCCGGCATGAGCCAGCTCACCCAGAACATGAACATGAATGGCGAAGAAGTCGAGGGCCAGATGGGCCAGATGCGCGCCATCTACGATTCGATGACCAAGAAGGAGCGTCTCAAGCCCGACAGCATCGACGGCAACCGCCGGAGGCGCATCGCCCGCGGCGCCGGCGTCGAGCCGAGTGCGGTGGGCCAGTTTCTCAAGCAGTTCGAATCGACCCGCGACATCATGAAAGCCGTCGGCGGCATGGGGATCCGCGGCAAGCTGAGCATGATGAAAAACCTGATGAGCGGCAACCTCGCCGGCCTGGGCATGCCGGGGGGGCCGCAGTTGAAGGTGAAGAAGAGCGGGTTTATGGAAAAGAAGGATCGAAACAAGAAGAAACGGCGATGAGAGGAGGTTGCAAACGAAATCGCCCTCATCCTCGGGGCACCGATGATGAGGGCGATTTCGTTTGCAGACTTACCGAATTTTCTTCCAACTCGCAATGAACCATTCCCGGGCGTCGCCTACTTCACCCCTGGACACTCTTCCACGTGAAAGGCAGCCACATGTTCAACCGACAAGCTATCACACGCGGCGTAGTAATGTTCACCCTCTCGATTTGTGCCGTCGGCTGCGTGATTGGCCCGACGGCCGGGACGACCAAGCCGCTATTTGATCCGAAAACCGACGCCCGGTTCGATCCGCGCCTGGTGGGGACGTGGCTCCCCGAATACTTCTGCCTGGACCTGAGGAAGGGAGAAGGGAACTCGTACGTTGCAGGGGGAATGGGTGCATTCATTGGTATGCATCCTGAAGAAATGCCTGCGCAGCCAGTGCCGGCCTACCTCGTCCAGATCGGGAAATATCAATACTTTTTTCCGAACACCAAGGCGGGCGAAGGAACATCGCTTTCCAATTGCTGCCGGGTGACGGTGGGGCCGCGCTGCATGATCTTCCAGGGATTGGACATTTCCGCGATCATTGACGATCTCCGAGTGCATCCGAATGCGTTGAAACACGTCTGGAAGCCACGCCCAGAACCGGTTTCGACGATGGAGCCCGCAACCACCCAGCAGTCGACGACTCAGCCTTCGCCCACCCAGCCTTCATCCGTCGCGGCCACGGCGCCTGCGACACGGCCGGTTGTTGCCCTGGGCGCTGCGCCTACGACGCAACCCGCCACCTTACCTACGTCGCGTCCATATAATGGTGATCTGGAGATCACCGACGATCCCGCGGCGATCCGCGCCTATCTCCTGAAACATCAGGACGACCCGGATTTCTTTTCAACCCCATTCGTTCTGCATAGAATCGCCCCGTAACGAATGCTCATCACGAAGATCACCGCTCCCAAACGCCAACCCAATCGACGCAGGATCTTCCTCGACGGCATCTTCAGTTTTAGTTGCAAAGTCAATGTCGTCGCGCGCTTTCGCCTGCGCGAAGGAATGAGGCTGAGCAAAGAGCAACTTGCTGCAATTCAGCAGGGCCAGGTTCGGCAGGAGTGCTTCGACCAGGCGATGAAATATCTCAAACTCCGGCTGCACAGCCGGGCTGAGCTTGCGGAAAAACTCGCGCGTCGGGACTACGGCCGACCGCTCGTAAAAGAGGTGCTCGATCAACTCACGGGACTGGGGTACGTGAACGACGAGCAATTCGCACAGGCCCTCGCTTCGTCTGCGTCCGGGCATAAGCAGTACGGGCGCGAGCGCGCCAGGCTTGAGCTGCTGCAAAAAGGTATTTCCGAAGTGATCGTCGAGCGGGCTCTGGACGAGGTGTACAACCCCGCGGACAGCGCCGCGACGATCCGAGCGCTCGTGAAGAAGCACCTCCCGCGCCTTGGCCGACTTGATCCTACCGTCGCCCGTCGGAGAATCATCGGAATGCTGCTGCGCCGTGGATTTGAGGAGGACATGGTTCAATCGATCGTGGAAAAATTGATGGGTCCGGAGGAGGAGATTGAGCGCGATTCCGACGGTGGCCCGATCAGGGACGAATGAGCGCCGCTTGCGGCTTCGCAGTATTCCTGGCAGCCGCCCTGCGAAACCGCAAGCGGCGGATTGATCGTTGTGACGTTTCCGATGCCCTCGTGTGGAATATGCAGAAGGATTCGATGACACCCGAGGCGCATGTTGATGTCATCACCGAAGCCGACATCCCGGATGTCGCCCGGTATCTCGCGCGGCAGGTTCGCCCGGGAGAAGCGGTCAGCATAAATCCGCTCCCACCCGTCGACCGGCTTCGCTGGCTGCTTCTGAACAATCCTGCGCGCAACGCGGGAATCCCATTCGGATGGCGCATCCGCAGCGCGACCGGCGCCGTGGTTGGAGCGGCGACGTGCACTCCCTGGCGTATCGGCGCGCCAAACTTCGCCACCACCGCGCTGATGTTCGCGAAATTCTTTGTAGATGCACCGTATCGCGGAATGGGCTTGGGCATCTTCATGCGCTTTATCAGGGAGGGAAGGCGCTTCCCGCTTTTCTGCACCTCCACCAACGAGATCGCCGGCGAAATGTTCCGGCGGGTGGGGGGCGCGGTCATCAACGGGATGGATCACACGATGCTCGGCATCCGCGGGATGGCGCCGCTCGCGGAGGAATACCTCTTTCGCCGATTCAAGAGTCCCGCAGCAGCGCGGATTCTTGCATCGCCCGCCCATTTATTGCGTGCCCGCATCCGATGCAAAATGACCGATGGGGGTGCCGGAGAACTGACGCGCCTGATGACGGCCGACGAGGTTGCGGCACGGGGTGTCCCGACGGTGGGCGACGTGATTGCCGTCGTTCGCGACCGCGAGTATCTGCATTGGCGCTATTTCACGGGAGACAGGGATAAGGAAGTCTTCTGCCTTCGGTGTCCGGGCGAGTCGGATCGGATCGTCGTGATCAACCGCGTCTTGTCGGGATATCGATCGCAGATTCGCGTGTTGAATGTGCTGGACATTTGGCCGCCGGCAACTCCCGCGTCGGCGCGGTCGCTGGTTGCAAAGCTGTGGATTCAATACGGCAGCGCGTTCGACACGATCTGGCTGCGATCGCAGTCGGAAGAAGTTGAATCGGCGCTGCAAAGCCACGGATGGATGCGGCATGCGTTCCCCGCGCCGCTGGGATGGTATATTGATGCCGGCAATCGACTTCCGACACATAAGTGGTATGTCATGCCGGGCGAATCGGAATGACGGTGCGGCCCAACCGAATTGCTGCATGTAGGGCGGGCATTGCCCGCCATCAAGTTTCGGCGGGCAATGCCCGCCCTACGTCTAACGATTCAATCGGTTATCGAGAAATCGGACGAGAATGAACAAGAAAAAGCCGGCCGACAATCCCAACGCCAAAGCTTTGCGCACCGATTGGGGCGAGGTCGCTAACTGGTACGACCAACTCGTCGGCGAGTCCGGCAGCGAATACCAACGTGAAGTCGTCATCCCGGGCGTCCTGCGGATGCTCGCCCTCCAACCTGGCGAACACGCCATCGACATCGCCTGCGGACAGGGCGTCCTGTGCCGAATCCTTGCCGCGCGCGGCGTCAACATGACCGGCGTCGACGCCGCGAAGGAATTGATCCAGACCGCCCGCCAGCGCGGCCCGGAATCGATCCGCTATTTCGCCGGCGACGCACGCGAGCTGAGTTTTCTCCCCGAGTCTTCCTTCAAGGCCGCCGCGTGCATGCTGGCGATTCAGAACATCAATCCGATCGCCCCCGTCTTCACGGGCGTCCATCGCCTGCTGCATCCTGGCGGGCGCTTGGTGATCGTCATGATGCATCCCTGCTTTCGCGGGCCCAAGGCATCGAGCTGGGGGTGGGACGAAAAAACGAAGGAACAATATCGCCGCGTCGATCGATACCTGATCCCGCGTAAGACGCCGATCGTCACGCATCCGGGGAGTGATCCGGATGCGTACACGTGGACGTTTCACAAGCCAATCGAGCAGTACGTGCGAGCGATGCGAAACGCCGGGTTATTGATCGACGCCCTGGAAGAATGGCCCAGCCACAAGACCAGCGAGCCGGGCCCGCGCGCCGCGACGGAGAACGCGGCGCGGAAGGAGATTCCGATGTTCCTGGCGTTGCGCGGGGTGAAAGTGCCGCAATTTTCTGAGAAGATTGATTCAGACACCGAAAGGACGATACCCACATGATGAAAACGCAATACGGAAGGATTATCGGTATCGCGATTGGCCTGGGCGTTTTTGCGGTCTGCCATCCGTTGTGGGCCGATTCCACGAATGCCGACCCGAGCAAGCCCATCAAGATCGACCGGCTCGTTCTCTACGATGTGCATGGGCTCTGGGGCGGACAAAATGTGTTCATCGCTGGCAACGGCACGCTGTGGGTGCAGGTGGTGAAGCCGGGTAAGGGTTCGGGGTTCGAGGAACAGCGGTATAAGCTGATGCTCAAGCCGGAGCAGTTGACCGACTTGGAGAAGGCGCTGGCCGATCACCATTTTGGCGACATCACCATCAAGGAACGGCCTGGCGTGCCGGATGAGACGCGCCCGACGATTGAGCTCAAGCCGGTCGAAGGCAAGATTGTGAAAAAATCAAAGTGGGCCAATGATGTGAACGAGGATTTCACGGCGATCTATCGCCGGTTGCTGGCGCTTGTTCCCAAGCCGGGCAGCGAAACGCCGGTCTATAAGGGGAAGTTCGACCGTGAGTGGCATCCCGAAGGATTTTCGCGCTAAGGCACATGAAGCAGTTGCAGCAAGTAGGGTGTGCTTCAGCACACGTAGGGTATGTGAATTGCGCTCGTACTTCGGCGTGTGCTGAAGCACACCCTACTTGGGCTTTCTCCAAGTGCCGCTTTTTTCAGGAAAGGGGACACTCCGACGGCTTGCGCAATTCTCTTTCACCCGTCCACGCATTGCTACTGCTTCCCCGGCGCCGTCGCAGGGCGCGTGCCCGGCGCACGCAGGGGACCCGCGGCGGCAGCGTCGTGGATGAAGGTGCGGATGTCCTCGCCCAGCTTTTCCAATGACGGATGATAGTGATAGATCATGTGCCCGCCGATGTAGGTGCGATGGGAGATGTTCGCGCGCAGGGCATCGTTCAACCGCAACTGCCGGATGGTGTAATCGGCGGCGAGATAGGGCGTTGCCAGATCGGCTGAGCCATTGCAGAACATCACCTTCATGTGCGGGCTCTTAATCATCGCATCCTGAAGGCTTGGCGCAACGTCGAGGAAGCCATTGCCGGCAGAGCCGAAATTCCAGGGATGGACGCGCCCGGACAGGACGTCGTAGGAGCGATCGGTGTCAAACTTGAGCGTCCGGCGGGCATAGTCGTTGAACGTGGCCGTGTAGGCGGCCAGGTATGCGGCCACGCTCGGATCGTAGTCCGCCCCCTCGCTCTGCGGATTGGGGTTGAAGCCGGCGATCCGCGCATCGAATCGGCCGATCACCTGCTGTTCCTTGCTCAGCAATTCCTTGCGGAAGGCGCCGGGATTGATCCGCAAATTTGATTTTTCAATGTAGGCGGCGGGCAACCCGGTGTATCGTGCGAGCCTCTCCACGATCGCCCGGCGCTGATCCGCCGGGAGGGAACTGCCGGCGATCAGCGCGTGCAAATAGTCGTGCGTGGCCCACTGCTCCACTTCCTTCAGCGTCTTGTCCAGATCCGCACTCTGAAGGTCGGCGGGCAACTTTTTGAAATGATGGGCGACGGCGGTGTAGCTCGGCATGTACAACGGGTAGGGCAATTCATTTCCGCCATTGAACTGAATGGTGCGAAAATCCAGCACGGAGGAAATCAGCACGATCCCATTGAGGCTAATCCCCTGATCGAGAAGATGGGCCGACAGCCCGGCGGCGCGCGTGGTGCCGTAGCTTTCCCCGATCAGAAATTTCGGCGAGAGCCAGCGGTCATTGCGCGTGATATAGAGACGGATAAATTCACCGACGGAAGAGATGTCTTCGTGCACGCCGTAAAACTCCTCCCGCTTTTCGCCGGGAGCGGGCCGGCTGTATCCGGTGCCGACGGGATCGATGAAGACCATGTCGGTGGCGCCGAGCCAGGTGTTGGGATTGTCTTCAAGATGGTAGGGGGGCGAAGGGGGGTCCCCCGCTTCATTCAGCGCGACCCGCCTGGGGCCGCCCGTCCCAAGGTGAAGCCACCCGCCGCCGCCCCCGGACCGCCATTGAAGACAAAAGTAATCGGACGATGGACCGAATCCTCTCCCTGCTTCGTGTAGGCGACAAAGAACATCTCCGCCTTGGGCTTTGCCCCATCATCCTTAATGACCAGTTGGCCAGCGGTGGCCTTATACTTGATCGTCTGGCCGGCCACGTTGATCTGCCCATCGGTCATGGAGAGCCGATCCACCGGCCCATCCGCCGCGGCAAACGGGGCGAGGAGGGGGACAAGGAAGAGCGAAAGAATGGATCGAAGATTTACTTTTCGCATGCAATTTTCCCTGGAGCAGGCTGTCAAATCCGCAATGTGTCCAAATGGATCATAAGAGCGAGGATGCTCATTCCCAAGATCAACGCCTGATAAAATGTGGAACGCTGCCCAGTTTCACAGAAGGGCCGCAGAACGATGGATCCGCTCCAATTCGTCGAATCTCCAAATGATTCGCGATCCACAGACCGTCAATATTCCTATCGGTTGGTTGCGCAGTGGACACGCGACGACAGATTCGAATGTGACGCAACCACCAAGTGGAACCGCAGATCTCGTCGGATGAAAGCCGTCATCCTGATTCACATACCGGTTGATTGTCCGCTTCCCAGGACCGTCATCCTGAGTTACTCCGAAGGATCTACGTGTTGCGGTGAGCCGGCAAGATCCTTCGGAGTACCTCAGCTCAGGATGACGAGCGATATTGGATAACTTCATGTGGCGCGCGTGTATGACGAGCAGGGGCGCGAATGTTTTCGTAGCACGGGCGTCTCGCCTGTGTTTCCGCTCTGCAGACACAGGCGAGACGCCCGTGCTACGAAATACTTCACAACCGCTCAGGATGACGGTGGATGAAAATTGCATGATCCATTATGCGGTTCCCCTGGAGACACGGTCGGCGTTTTTGCATTTCTCCGTTTCTTCCACTTTTCAACCGCTCGATTGCGCCCATAATGTCCGGCTCAGTTTTCTCTTACACGAGGAATCGATGGCCGAACAATATCGTATTGAAAAAGATTCGATGGGCGAGATGAAGGTCCCCGCTGATGCGTACTACGGCGCGCAGACGGGCCGGGCGGTGGAGAATTTTCCGATCTCCGATCTGCGCTTCAATCGCCGGTTTATTGCCGCCATGGGATTGATCAAGTGGGCGTGCGCGGAAATCAACCATAAGCTGGGGATTCTCGACGACAAGAAACGCAATCTCATCCAGCAGGCGGCGGGCGACGTGATCGATGGAAAGCTCGATGCGCAGTTTGTCGTCGACATCTTCCAGACCGGCTCGGGTACCTCGTCGAACATGAACACCAATGAGGTGATCGCCAGCCGGGCCAATGAAATCGCCACGGGCAAGCGCGGCGGAAAAGATCCCATCCATCCCAACGACCACGTGAACATGGAGCAAAGCTCCAACGATGTGATCCCGACCGCCATCCACGTCTCCGCGGCCGTCGCGATCCAGGAGGCGCTGCTGCCCGCCTTGCAGCATCTGACCGATGCGCTACGGAAGAAGGCCGATCAATACGATTCGATCGTAAAGATCGGCCGCACGCATCTTCAGGATGCTACGCCGATCCGGCTCGGGCAGGAGATCTCCGGCTACGCACATCAGGCTCGGCTGTCCGCGGAGCGCTGCCAGAAGGCGATCCGCTGCCTGCGCGAATTGCCGCTGGGCGGCACCGCCGTGGGCACCGGCATCAACTCGCATCCCGATTTTGCCAAACAGGCGATCGCCGTCATCGCAAAGAAGACGGGCATCGATTTCGTCGAAGCCGCCAATCACTTCGAAGCCCAGGCCGCCAAAGATGGCGTCGTCGAGGCGAGTGGGTTTTTGAAGACGATCGCCGTCAGTCTGTCAAAGATCGCCAACGATATCCGCTGGCTCGCCAGCGGCCCGCGCTGCGGGATCGGGGAGATTTCCATTCCCTCCACGCAGCCCGGCAGTTCCATCATGCCGGGCAAGGTCAATCCGGTGATGAGCGAAATGGCCCTGATGGTCTGCGCCCAGGTCATCGGCAATGATGCCACGATTGCCTTCGCCGCCAGTGGATTGGGGAGCTCGTTTGAGTTGAACGTGATGATGCCGGTGATGGCGTACAACCTGCTGCAATCGATCGAGCTGCTCTCGCGCGCCGCGCGCGTCTTTGCCGACCGATGCGTGGCCGGTCTCGAAGCCAACGCGGCGCGCTGCGAGGGACTGGTTGAACAGAGCCTGGCCATGTGCACGAGCCTCGCGCCGATCATCGGCTACGACAAGGCCGCGGACATCGCCAAGGAAAGCTTCAAGACCGGCAAGACCGTCCGCCAGGTCGCCGCGGAGCGAAAGCTCATGAGCGATGCGGAATTGAACAAGGCGATGGATGCCAAACGAATGACCGAGCCGCAGGCGGATATGATCGGGAGCGGGGGAGGGTGAGTGAGTAATTACGTGGCACGGGCGGCTCGCGCGGCTCGCCCGTGCCACGTAAAACCGTCTTTCGTTGCCGAGGAAACTCGCCCCCCGCTCAATATCTGCCGCCAAGGCTGCTCAAGTTTGCGCCCCTCCGTGGTCGAACATCATTGGGATGGAACACCGTCATGCAGAGGTGTCCCACCTCGCCTGCGGCAGCAGAGCAACACCTGAAGGACGGCCATGGCGGCCGTCCTTTCTTCATTGTGGTTGGGGCTTCATTCCATCGCACAAGATCCCGGCGCGCCGCCACAGCGGCCGCACATCGGGTCGGATGACTCGCCGGCCTTGCCGCCGGAATCGGCGCCGACGGCGAAGACGCTCAACGTGCGGGCGGTATTTACGGAGCCGCATTCGGGGCAGGAGGTCTTGTGATCGCCCGACATCGTTCGGGCGAGGTGGTCGAATTTCTTGTTGCAGGACTCACAGACGTATTCGTAAATCGGCATGGGCTCATCTCCAGGGGCGAATGACAACTCGGAATATGATAGAGGTCGGGATGCTCGACGGCAACGGTCCTTGAATTTCGCAGGTTCCCTTCAACGTCGATGATTGCTCAGCGAATTTCCTCATGATAGCCGAGGGCGGAAGCACCGGTCCTCGTTGCAGCACGGAACCGGTGCTTCCGCCCTCCGCTATGATGAGGAACTTGCGCATGCAATTAATTTGACGGAAGAAGCAGTACCCGCTCATCATCAATGATTGTGCATTAGAGCGCGCCGGCCCTCAGCGCCCCGCGCGTCCAAGTCAATTCGAATTTCCGCTTGCCGCGCAGGAACTCCGTCAGCAGATCGCCCACGGCCACCTTGCGCCATCCGAGCAGAAGCCTGGGGGTTTCGCCCGTATTGGTGGTGATGAAGCGATAGAAGTCGGTCACATCCTGGCGGCTGGCGACGAGAGCAGGGTCGAGCGACAAGCCGGCGCAGAGGCACTGGGCTGCGGCGAAGACGGCATCGGCGCGGAATTTGTCAGCTGGAGCGGGCTCGAATTCGCGCGAGGAGGGAAGATGGATGGTGGGAAGCGTCATGGCGCGGTCAGTGGCCTCGACGATCTCCTGGCCATATTCCTGTTCCACCGGGCGGGGAAGCCCGCGGACGCGCGCGAGTTTGTCGACCGACTTGATCGGATTGCGCGAGAGATCAACAAGCACCTCATCCCTGAGAAACGATCGCGGCGGAACATCGTGCACCCGGGCGGCGGCGTCACGCCAGATCGTCAGCTCGCGCAGAATCGCCAGATTACGCGGCTGGAGCGACGATGCGCCGCGCACGCGCAGGAACTGGGTCTGCGGGTCAAATCGATACACATCCGGGTCGCACACCGCGGAACACTCTTCCTTCGCCCACGCCATGTGCCCCAGCGCATCGAGCCGGCGAAATAATTCAGCCGCCGCGGCGGGGAGATAGCGCACATCGTCGGCGGCGTATCGCAGTTGAACGGGTGAGAGGGGCCGCTGGTCCCAATGGCTGAAGGTCAAACCCTTTCCAAGGCGCGTGCCGGTCAGTTCGGCGATGAGCTTGGAAAGCGACATCGGATACGGAAGCCCGATGAATCCCGCGCCGATCTGCGTGTCAAACACATTGGCCGCGGGGCGATTGAGATGCCGGACGACCGGCTCGATGTCCTGTTCGCCGGCGTGCACGATCTTGGCAACCGCCGGGTCAGCCAGCAGTTCCCAGAATGGCGTCAGGTTCAGTTCCGCCAGCGGATCGATCAGAGCGACGCGATGCTGCGATGCGACCTGCACGAGGCAAAGCTGGGGGTGATAGGTCAGCTCGCCAATGAACTCGCTGTCGTAGGCAAAGCTTCCATCAGCGCGCAGGTTGGCGATGAGCTGGCTGAGTTGATCGTCGGTTTCGACGATCTGCGTCGGTCCCCGAAAAACCAGCGGCATCTCGGGTAACGAGGCATCATCCGCCGCGACGGGCGCTTCGGCATGGGCCGACTCGTGCGCCCGCGCGCGATGCTGGGCGCGAAAATTGAAGGGGCGATTCTTCTTGGAAATGGGGGCTTGTCCGTCCATGCCTCTGCTCGCTTCATCCATGATGATTGCCGGTCTGGATTGTCATGGAGACACGATACGACACCTACGGCAAATGTTCCAGAGCCGAATACGCAAAGTAGGTCCGGCGAGCCGAGCCGGACTCTCCATCTTGCCGAAGTCGTCTTGGCTCGCCGGACCTACTTGCGCGATTCGTGTAGGGTCCGCACCGCGGACCGAGTCCCGCAACCGCGAAACCACGGTCCGCGGTGCGGACCCTACAAAATGCAACCTGATCCCGCCATCAAAGTTTTGGTTTCGGATGCAAACCCGGCTCGTTTTCCCACGCCCAACCCAGCGCCACCCACGGATGGCCTTCGCCCCAGACCGCATAGCCGACGTTCACCGCCATGTGGTGATGCTCGATGATGTCGCGCATCATCGCCGCGCGATCGTGCAGCAGAGCCTTGACGTCGGCGGGAGCGGGGCGGGGGTCCTGGTCCAGCAGGGCGTAGGCGCTGGCTTGAATCGCGGTGAATTCCAGGCCAATCCGCAGGAATTCAACCCGGGTGCGGATGGCGGCTGAATCAGCGGGCGACAAAGTCGCATCGTCCTTTGCCAGTTGGTCGGCCTTGGTCAGCATGGCGCGAAGCCGGGCGGATACTTCGGGGGTGAAGGGGGCTGTCAGCTTCAGCTTCTTCGTGGCCATTTCATCCGTGAGTTTTTCGACGGCGAGAAAATATTCCTTCACCGCACCCGCAGCAGGGCCAAAGCCGGCCGTGCAGTAGTCGTCGATCAGATGATCGACATCCAAATCCGGATTCCAGAGCAGGCGGGCCAGGACGTAATAGTTCAAGCCCGTTGTCGCCCAACTATTCAGGCAGGCGTCGAAGTCGGTCGCAATCATGCCGTGGGAGGCGAGATGGCGGATGTCCTGGGCCATGCGATGGACGTAGACGAGATCCGTTCCGACCCGCCGGCCTTCGAGAACGAAATTGGGGCGGAAGAAGACCTTCGTCGCAGCCGTGGACCATGCCTGGTAATCGTCCAGGGCGCTGCGGCGGGCTTCCTCATTCGTGTAGCTCATCGGGACGAAGCGAATGACGACGCTCGGATGCAGCTTCGCATGAACGGGCGGGGCCGAATAGAACGAATACGCATCCGCGCAGAGCACGGCCTCCGGGTGAGCTTTCACGACACGCTCAGCGATCGCGTTGTAGAAATAGATCGTGCGATCGGTCAGGGAGACGTAGGGAAACGTCCGCCGGACGATTTTGCCGCCGGTGGCATCGTCGTAGAGAAGCTCGACCTTGCGCCCCTCGGGCGGATCGAGTTTCTTGCACCGGTCGCACATGCAAAACGTCGTGCGGCCGCCGTCATTGGGGGCGATGGAAACGCTGTGATGGGTGCGGTCGTTGTCCAGCTCGGCGATTTTCTCGCGGGCGATGTTCTCGATCAGCTCGAGATTGCTGTCACATAATCTTGCTCGATCGTTGGAGAGGGATTGGTCGCGCGAGCCATTGGGCTGAAGGGCGAACCAGTCGGGATGGTCCTTGCCGAAGCGCTTCCAGTAATCGCCGAACGCGTGGCCGGATTTCAGATCCATCGTGCCGCCGAGATAGTTCCAGGTCATCCAGTCCGGATCCGCGGGGTCGGCGCGGCGCGACTCGGCGTTCCATTTCAGGAACTCCGCGGCGCTGACGCCAAGCCGATCGAGACCGACCTTCAACCGATCGCCATACCCCACATCCCGTATGCGCCGTTGCAAGACCTTCGGCGAAACATCCGCGCTCATCGCAGCGACGCGAATCGTCCTGTGATGCGGTATCACCTTCCCACCCGGCCCCGGCCAGAGATACCGGCAGCCCAGCCGCTCTTCGAGGAAAGTGACGACAGCGTGCAGCGATCCCGCCGGATCCGTTGGCGTCTTCTCATCCGGCCCGAGCAGGACGATTGCGTTGTTGAATGTGCGGATTCGCACGCCGCCCGCAGCCAAACCGTCGCTGGTAACGCCAAGCTTCGCTGCTGAAGCGCCGGCGCCGACGAAAAGGAAGACGTCGGCGTTGGTAAATTTCGTCGCCGCGACGGTGCCGGCTTGCACCGTCACTTCGCCGAGGGACGATTCGGGGATGATCGCGAGCGTCGCGCCGGAGATCGCACAGATGTGGTCGCGCAGGACCGTTGCAGCCCGCGCCGCCGAGGCTGAGGGTGTTGACGGAAGGACGATCACTGATCTCGGCTTGCCATCGTCCACGAGAAGCAGGTCATCAGCGCGGGCCGGGCGCGCGCCCAACAGCACCATTAGCAAGACAAAGAAACTCCCCGCCAATCCGAGCGTGGCGTTACGTTGTTCAAACCGGATCATGTTTGTCCTTCAGTGTCGACGTGCATTCACCACCGGTGCCGGAAGACGACGGTTCCACCGAACCAGGGATAGGGGTAATAGTACGGGTAACCCCAGTACGGGTCATAATAGTAATGGACCGAATGAACCCGGCGGAAAGCCGCCATCTGTTCGACATCACGCCCGTCCACCACAATGACCCAGTGAACCTGAAGGGCAGCCATATCCGTGTTCTCGTAGGTGTTACCCGGCGGGAACGGGAACCAGGCATGAATGACCGCCGCCTGCATGGGCGGAATGGTGACGGGCTCCGAGGGACGCATGACTGGGGGCGGAAATCTCAGCATCTCCCCATCCACCAGTTCCAGGGATTGTGGCTCAAACACCGCGCTCTGTGCCCCGTGGTTCACCACCCGGATGCGCATTTCGATCGAGAGAGGGATTCCCGCCTTCTGGTTGGCGCGATGGACGCCGACGACCGTCGCAAAGGTCGAGATCAGCGGCGGCTCCTGCGGCGTGCCGGGTGGCGGCGGGGGATAGGTCGAGACCGGTCCGGGCTGGGCGGGAGCGGTCGTCGACGGAACCGATTTCAGCGGGTTCTGCGGCTGGGTTGCAGGGCCCTGAAGCGGCGTCGGGAAAATCTCCGCCCGCGCCGGGTGCGGTGAATAGTGGAAATCCTCCACGTATTCTGAACACCCTGAGACAAGGGTCAAAAGACTCGCAGTCAAAACGATAGAGAAAAAGCGTAGCATCGGTTGCTCCCAGTTGTTGCCAAAGAATCGTAGCACCACCAATGTTTCTGGACGAGGGGCCAAATGTTCGGGCAGCGCGCCCGATCTGCCGGGGTGGCGACTTGAGTCGCCACCAACCGCGCGGTCCGACCGCGACGGGAAATCCCAGACAGCTAAATGACGTTGCGCGATTCGTATAGGGTCCGCACTGCGGACCGAGTCCCGTAACCGCGAAAACGCGGTCCGCGGTGCGGACCCTACAAAATGCGAGACACGCGTCCTAATTGCAAACACCAAACCATCCGAAAGGTTCATCGCCGGCCCCTCTCCGTGGTAGACTAAATCACAAGACGTCCATTTGATGAGGCAGGAGAAGAGTAGCGAGAATGAAAACTGTTCAAGTCTTCGACCGGGCCATGTGCTGCCCGACTGGAATCTGCGGCCCGCAGGTGGACCCCGTGCTCCCCGTCTTTGCCGCGGATTTGGAGTGGATTCAATCCCGCGGCATCTCGGTGCAACGGTTCAATCTCGCCCAACAGCCGGCGGCCTTCGTCGACAACCCGGTCGTGCGCGAACTCCTGACGACTCGCGGCGTCGATTGCCTTCCGCTGATCCTGGTGGACGGGAATGTCGTGAGCCGGGGCGAATATCCCTCCCGCCAGAGGCTGGTCATGTGGACCGGGCTGCCGGATGGTTCAGGGAAACTCGCTGTGGTACAGGAAAGTGGCGGCTGTAAGGAAACGGGATGCTGCTGATGGAGTGTTCATTCCGGCTCCCTCGCCCCTGTACTCAGGGGAGAGGGCTGGGGTGAGGGGCAATTTGTAGAGCTGCGCAACTCGCCCGAATGTCCCCTCACCCTAACCCTCTCCCCTGTGTACAGGGGAGAGGGAACCAGACGAAACCGCCGTCCATCCTCCAACATTTTCAGAACAGCAGAAAGTTTGCCAACGACGGATGACACACGACGCTACATCGCGCATATCCATCGTGCTTGAGAATTGCATGGAACTTTTCACCCAGCCCACCCGAATCCTGCTCTTCACCGGAAAGGGGGGCGTTGGCAAAACCTCTCTTGCGTGCGCAACTGCCGTCGCTTTGGCGGATCGAGGCAAGAAAGTTCTGCTCGTCTCCACCGATCCCGCGTCGAACCTCGATGAAGTACTCGGCGTCACACTTGGCAATCATCCAACCACAATATCCACTGTCCCGCGCCTATGCGCGATGAATCTTGACCCGCGCGCCGCGGCCGCCGAGTATCGGGAGCGGATGGTCGGCCCATATCGCAATCTTCTTCCCCCCGCGGCCATCGCCAGCATGGAAGAACAATTCTCCGGCTCCTGCACCGTGGAAATCGCCGCGTTTGATGAATTCTCCCGCCTGCTCGGAGATCCGTCCGCGACAGCCGATTTCGATCACGTGATCTTCGACACCGCTCCGACCGGCCATACTCTGCGCCTGCTCGCACTTCCCGCAGCCTGGTCGCAGTTCATGGCGACGAGCACGACCGGCACTTCATGTTTGGGACCACTGGCGGGATTGCAATCCCAGCAAGTGCTTTACCAGGAAACCACGCGGGCTTTGGGCGATGCCAGCATCGCAACGCTTGTTCTCGTTGCTCGGCCTGAGATCACGGCGCTTCGCGAGGCGGCTCGAACCAGCGCGGAACTCGCCGCGATCGGTCTGACCAACCAGCATCTGATCCTCAACGGCGTTTTCTCCGCACGCAAGACGGACGATGCGATCGCCATGGCGATGCAACAGCGCGCCGCGGAGGCATTGGCTGCGATGCCGGATGAACTGGCGTCACTTTCGCGCACAACGGTGCCGCTCGCTCCCGGCGCGATCGTGGGCATCGCCGCCTTGCGGGCCCTTGCTAACGGAACGGCCGCTGCCCCCGAACGAATTGTTGCCAGCGGTTTACCACCGTTGCCACCCACCCTGGACAGCTTGATTGACGATCTCGCCGCCCCGGGTCACGGCGTCATTCTTGCAATGGGCAAAGGGGGTGTCGGCAAGACCACCGTCGCCGCGGCCGTCGCCATCGCGCTGGCCAAACGCGGTTTTCAAGTCCACCTCTCCACAACCGATCCCGCGGCACATCTCGCGGCCGCCGTCGGGGCAAACGTCATGGCAAACCTTCAGGTGAGCCGGATCGATCCCAGCATCGAAACGGCAAAATATGCCGCCATGGTCCTGCGCGAGGCTGTAGCAAATCTCGATGAACGGGGCAAGGCGGTGCTGGCCGAGGATTTGCGCTCCCCTTGCACGGAGGAGATCGCGGTCTTTCGAGCGCTGGCCGACAAGGTGGCCGAGGGGAAAGACTGCTTCGTCGTGCTCGACACCGCGCCCACGGGCCACACGATTCTGCTGCTCGATTCGGCGTTGGCCCATCACCGCGAAGTCGCCCGCCAGAGCCACCAGATGCCCGACTCCGTGGCAAACCTGCTGCCGCGGCTTCGCGATCCGCAGTTCACACGGGTGCTGATCATCACATTGCCGGAAGCAACGCCGGTCCATGAAGCGGCACAGTTGCAGGCCGACCTGCGCCGCGCCGAGATTCAGCCCTTTGCCTGGGTAATCAACCAGAGCCTGGCGCCGCTGATGACAAGCGACCCGATTCTCCACACCCGGCAGGTTGTTGAGCGGAGATTCATCGACGAAGTCGTGAACGAATATGCAGCGCGGGCCGTCCTCGTGCCCTGGCAGGTGGAGCCGCCTGTGGGCCTGGTGGCGCTGCACAGATTGTCGGACTGATTAAAGAATCAATGTGCGGTGCATCGCACCGCGGATTGCGGTATAGTCGCCCCGGTCGCCCGATTTTGGCCGAACATGCAAGACAAGATTCAATCATCAACTTGTGCGGAGTTCCTGAAGGCCGTCGCGGATCCCGAGCGGCTGAAGATCATTCAATTCCTTCAGCAAGGCCCCAAGCAGGTTGGAGAAGTCTGCCGCGAGTTGAATGTTCCCATCGCCAATATTTCCCACCATCTTCAACTCTTGAAAAATGCCAGGCTGGTTTCGCGGCAAAAAAAGGGAAGGTATGTGATTTACACCCTGGCGCCCGAGTTCTTCCGCAAAGCATCGGGATCGAAACTGAGCTTGCTGGATTTCGGGTGTTGCCGGCTGGAACTCGGGGAGAAGTAGCGCGGGTGTGTTAATTGCAATTCCGCGACACGGTCAGAATCATTTGGAGCAATTCAGAGCTGCAATCGTGACACGGGCGTCTCGCCCGTGCCTGCGGCTGTTTGTTTCCAGGATCTCCCAAAACAACCATTTTCCCAACTCAACGCTGCACGCACGGGCGGGACGCCCGTGTCACGATTGAGGTTTCTACATCGTCTCTTTGATGCCCGTCTCGCTTCACTGAGCCGGCGCTTGAAACGCCTTGTACTTCGGATCACCCCCGGCCTCAAAATAGGCCAGGATGTCCAAAATTTGCTCCGCCGTCAGCGTGTTGAGCAGGCCCGATGGCATGGGCGAGACATCCGACAACTTGCGGCTCTTTATCAGGTTTTTGGGGATCTCGGTCTTTTCCACGCCGAGGGGATTGGGTTTGAGAACCAGACGGACGTTGTCCTCACTTTCGATGGAGCCGACGGCCCGCGTGCCATCGCTGAGCGTGACGATGACGTTGCGGTATTTCTCGTCGATCACCTTGGAGGGATTGAGGATGTTGTCGAGCAGATCTCGCCGATTGAACCGGCTCGACACCTGCGTCAGGTCCGGGCCGACGACTCCGGCGGGCATCGTCGGATCCGCGCTCACGCGATGGCAGGTGACGCACGCGCACGCCACCAGCGCGGCCTTCGCCTTCTCGTGCGAACGCCCGCGCGAAGCCTGATCCAGCAGGGGAGTCAGGTCTTCCAGTTTCCACTCTTTCACCGCCTGCCCCGCCAGTGCCCCGGCGACCGCCTGCACCGGCTGCGGGGGATGCACGACCGCATCCAGTTGCTGCGCCTCCGCCGGCGTCAGGGCGGCGGCCATCTCCGTGCGGATATCGCGCAGTGATTTGAAATACGTGATCGCGCCATTCATTTTCTCAGCCCGGTTCAGCGTCTCGAACACAATCCGGCGTTGTTCCAGCGTCCAGCCGGTTTTCAGATAGCGGAGATAAAACGTGTAATGGAGCAGATCTTCCGATTCCTTCGCCGCCTCCAGCATCTTCACTGTCTTTTCGATCACCGAAGGTGATTCGAGATAGACGAGAAGCTTGCACAGTTCGTGATTCGCAGCGGTATCTCCAGCAGTGGGATAGAGCGCATCGAGAAGCGTGCGCCACGTCTGGCGCTCCTCGTCGCTGGGTGCGCCCAGCCGGATGAAGACCAACTCCAGCAAGCGCAGCGGATCGGACAGGCTGACCAAGCGCTCATGACCGAGACTCTGGCGCAATCCTGCAAGAATCTCGGTGCGAGATGCCTTGTCCTCCAGATGGACCAGCGCCAGCGCGCCCTGCATCCAGGCGCTTCCGCTCAAGGATGACAACTTCCAGCGATCCGTCGGAAGTCTCTCCAATACCGTTCGCGCGGCACGAGCAAGAAAACGATCGTCTGATCCAAGTGATTGAAGAACCTGGGCAAGCTCCGCATCCGTGATGTCCGCCCTCGCAATCAGGCTCTCCATCTTCCGGCGTTCGATCTGCATGGATGTCAAAATATTGCCGGTGCTGACTTGATCGGGAGCAACATCGCCCGGCCCCGCGTAGGTCACGCGATACAACCCCGATTGTGTCCCGCGGCCTCCCGTGACAAACCAAAGCGCCCCGTCCGGCCCAATGCAGCCATCGGTCACATTCAGCGGGCGGCCCGCAACAAACGTTTCCTGCGTTCCGCCATAGCTCGCGCCTTTGGGCGTAAGATGAACTGCGATGATCCGGCCATACGCCCAGTCCAACGCAAAAAAGGCCGACTGATATTTGGCGGGGAACTTCGCGCCATAGCCGAAGAAGACGCCGGTGGGGGAGGACAAGCCGATATCGAGCACGCTGGGGAGCGTGTCCATGTACGATGCGGGGAAACGCCCCGTCCCGCGCCGCCAGCCGTAGTCGGCGCCCGGCACGACGTGCAGAATGCGCGTCGGCATGTACCAGGGCGCGCCCACGTCCCACTCCATGTCGGCGTCGAAGGTGAAGAGCTCGCCCTCGCGGTTGAAGGCGATATCCAGCGGATTTCGAAATCCGCCGGCCACCAATTCCACCTGCGTGCCGTCAGGATTCATTCGCAGCACATGCCCGGCCGGCAGATCGACGTTGCCGTCAAACATCCGCCCGTCCCACGGGTTGGCGATGAGCTGATCGAATGCGTAGTGCTTCAGGGGTGAACTGGCCGCGACTTTGTCGGTGAGCACGACGTTATTCCCGTGCGCGAGATAGAGCTTGCCGTCCGGCCCAAGCTTGACGTGATTGCGACCGTGCCCGACGCCGCCATTGGTGCGCAGTAATTCGGTGATCTCATCGAACCGGCCATCCCCTTTCGTACCGCGCAGGCGGACGAGGGCCTTGGTGTTGTTGGCGTTGGCGTACAGCACGCCATGCGCGTAGAGCAGGCCGCGGCATTCCAACAGCGTGTCGTTGATGACTTCGACATTGTCTATGTGACTCGCGCTGAGCGTCAGGCGGAGCAATCCCTTCTTTTCGCGCGCCAGAGTAATGCGTCCCTGCGGATCAAACGCCATCGCCACCCACGATCCTTCTTCCGGTTTCGCGGAGCGAATCAGTTCCGCGCGAAAGCCGGGCGGAAGCGTCAACGTTGAAGCATCGGTGGCCTGATTCTGATTCTCAGCCTTGGCAAGTTGCCAACTGTTGTAGGCGTCGAAGGTCTTGTGAAGGTCGAACGGATTCTTCGCCGGGTTGGCATCGACCGCCCCGCGCACGACCAGTTTGCCCGCCGAGGCCGCCCAGGATTCATCCGAAATGATCCACTGCCGGCGGGCCAGATCGCCGTTCAATTCCACGAGTGCGGACACCGCCCCGTTGCATTGCACGGAGATCGTATTGTGCCCCTCGTGCAGCCTGGCGGTGATATCGATGCTGCTGGCCTGGAGGCGTGGCTCAAACTCCCCGATCGGCACGCCATTGATGGAGACGGTCGCCTTCCCTTCCACCGCCAGGAGAAGAATGGCTTTCAGAAGCTTGCCCGAATGATCGAATTTCTTTTCAACGGTCGCGCCCGGCGCGCCGTCCACCGCCAGCCACTGCGGAACCGGCGGGCGATTGGTGACCTGCGCCTGAATCTGCGCGGCAAACAGCGAGGGGAAGATTGCGGCGATGAGAACACCCATCATCGCCCGAATTCGGCTGGTCATGAAAATCTCCGTCTTTGTGGCAAGTTTCGAAAAAAGATCTGGTCTAAGCCAAGTGCCTCGGTGCTGACAGGACTCGATGGCGGGCAATGCCCGCTCTACATTAATGCCTTACCTTGCGGCGTGTCCGTTGATTAATGGCTCCTCTCAAAATCGAGGGCCAGGCCCCTGCACGCATAGTCATTGTGGATGTTTGTCATCGTGCATATATTCGTCCGCCGATCGAAAATCGTTCCATCGGGAAAACCACCTTTCGAGGAGAGTGCATGTCTGAATCAACCGCGCTACAGATCAAGGACACCACCGCCAATCCCGCGCCCCTCGGGTTGTTCGGGTTTGGCATGACGACCATTCTTCTGAACATCCACAACGCCGGGTTCTACGAAATGAATTCGATGATTCTCGGCATGGGCCTCTGCTACGGCGGCGCCGCCCAGGTGATCGCGGGAATCATGGAATGGAAAAAGAACAACACCTTCGGCACGACCGCGTTCATCTCCTACGGATTCTTCTGGATCTCACTCGTCGCGCTCGTGCTGCTTCCCGAGCGCAGTCCGGCCTACAAGACCGATAGTGTGGCGATGGGCGCTTACCTTGCCGTGTGGGGCCTTTTCACGTTTGGCCTGTTCATCGGCACGTTGCGGCTGAGCCGGGCGCTACAAGTTATTTTCCTGACACTGACGGTGCTCTTCTTCCTGCTGGCGATCGAACACTTCGCCAAGCCCGGCAATGAATTCAAGCGCTTCACGGGGTTTGAAGGAATCGTGTGCGGATTGAGCGCGTTCTATACGGGCATAGCGCAGATCCTGAACGAAATCTACGGGAAAACGGTGCTGCCGCTGGGAACGCCACGCACAAAGGCGTGAGAGGTTGCAGGGGCTTAGATTGAAGTTGAATGGCAGGACTGAAATCGCCGCGTGAACTTGATATCGCAGATTGCGATATCAAGTTCGAGTGTTCGTCCGCGGTGGTACGACACATGAAATTTTCCGCGAATCGTCGGATTGTGTGTGCCAGCTTCATCGACCCTGCTCCAGCACGCCGTACTGGTCGGACAAATGAACAATGCTTTCGCCGGCGATGTTTATGCCCATCTTGCCGTCAAAAATGGCAACCTGTTCTTTTCGCCCACGAGCATCCAAACCGCACTCGCGATGACCTGTGCCGGGGCCCGTGGAAAGACAGGCGAGGAGATGGCCCGGACACTCCGCTTGGATTGCGATGCTCCCACGCAACTGGGCGACTTCCTTGACCGACTTAACGCCGACGGAGCGAAACGCGGTTACGAATTGGCATTGGCCAATGGGCTCTGGGGCCAGAGGGGTTGCCTCTTCTTGCCCGACTATCTAACCCTCGTGAAGAGGCATTATGGCGGTGATTTAAGCGAATTGGATTTTGTGGGAGACGCCGATGGATCGCGCCAGACAATCAATGATTGGGTGACTCGGCGGACAAACGACAGAATCAAGGACCTCATCCCCCCCAACATCATTGATTCAGACACGCGCCTGATCTTGACCAACGCCATCTATTTCAAAGGCAAGTGGGATTTTCCGTTCAGGGTCGAACTGACCAACGAGGGCGAATTCACGACAGGGGCGGCAACAAAAATCAAAGCCTCGTTCATGTACCAACAGGCCAGATTTCGTTACGCGGAGGATAAGGATGTTCAGGTGCTTGAACTGCCTTATGGCAAGAACGATGTGGCGATGCGCATATTCCTGCCAAAAAAGGTCGCCAATCTGGCGGTCTTCGAGAAGCATATGACATGCGAGCGAATGGCCGGGCTGACCGGCACGCTGCAACAGCAGGCAGTAAAGGTTTGGATCCCCCGGTTCATGATGGAAAGCCAGTTTTCACTCGCCGACACACTCAAAGCAATGGGGATGAAACTTGCTTTCGATCCCGACAACGCCAATTTCGAGGGAATGGCCGCCGCTGATCAATTGTTCATCTCCGCCGTCATTCACAAGGCTTTCGTGAAAGTGGACGAAGAAGGCACCGAAGCGGCCGCGGCTGCCGCAGTCGAGATGAAGTTGAGGGGAGCCCGACTGCCCACAACGCCGCCGGTGTTCAGAGCAGATCATCCGTTCGTCTTCGAAATCGTGCATCAGGCCAGCGGAGCCGTATTGTTCATGGGCCGATTAACCACGCCGTGAGATAAAGGGTTCATCAGCCGTTCATTTCTCCTCAATGCAATACAGATTCTCCGACCCACGGAAGTACAACCGCTTCCCCTCAAACACCGGACACGCCTCCACAATCTCCTGTCCCCGGCCCGCGGACGCAGAAAACTCCACGCGGTTTCGCGCAATCTGCTTGTAGGTCCTGCCCGGCTCGATCACCAGCGTGGTGCCTTGGTCTCCGAAAAGGTAGATAAACTTGCCCGCGAGGGTAGGGCTGGATCCCATCCCGCCGCGGTGGGCCTGGAAGACATCTGCGTCGAGCATCTTGCGGTAGACGATCTCACCTTTCTCCGCGTCCAGAACAGTGAGGACGCCCAGGTCGCCCACGCAATAGATCAGCCCCTCATGATAAAGAGGCGAGGCGGAGTAATAGTTCACATTGATCGGAAACTTGCCGGGGACATCTGTAAGAATCGTCTTCGTCAATTTTGGCGGCGAAGATTCACTCGGCGGCAGCGTCGGCATCGCGTAGAGGCGCGATGGCACATCAATGTGCGAACTCAACTCGAACAGCAGATTCCCCGCCACCAATGTGGTCGGAACCTGCGTCATCCCGGCATTTGGATGGCCCTGAAAGATACACTTGCCGTCACTCACTCGGGAAAGTCGCGCGCCAGGCTCGATGAAGAGGGTTTCGTCGCCGGCCTTCATCGTCACCGCCGAGCCCCTCCAGAGCGCGGCGTTCTTTTTCCAGGGATTGTGCCAGAGTTCCTTGCCGGTCTTCGTATCCAGCGCGAGGGATTCCAGTTGGAATTTGCAAAGGAGGAGACGATCGCCCGCCAGAGCGGGCGAGTGGATGCAGCCATGCTCGGTGCTGTCGAGCGGCGTCCACGTGGCCCACTTCTGATTTCCATCCAGGTCGTAGCAGGCCACCACCCCTGTGTCGAAAATCACATAGACTTGCTGACCGTCGCTCACGGGCGTGGGCGAGGCGTATCCTGGCTCGCCCATGCTTGGAAGTCCGTACTTGGCCCGGCGCGGGCCGTACGGGTAATTCAGCTCGGAGTCTTTCGGCGATGCCTTGCGCATCAGCTTGTGGATCTGTTTTTCCAGTTGCAATCGATCTTCGGAAGGCGGCTTTCCGCTCGGCAAACTCTCATCGATCTGCCGCAGCTTCGCCGCCAGCGGCGCGACCTCCTGGAACACTTCCGGAGCGGCCTTCTTCTCCTCTTCCGTCGCCACGTCGTAGTAGGTGGGGGATCGCACCCACAGAAGTTTCCCATCCGCCTTGTTGAAACAAGAGAGGGTGCACCATTCGCTGGTGACGAACACTTTGTCGCCGACGACGAGCGGCGTGCTGACGCCTCCGCCGCCAGGGATTTTGGCGATCCAGGCGATGTTATGCGTCTCGTATTCACCGGTGGGCGCGCCGAAAATCGAGACGCAACTGTACCAATTCTCCCCATTCTTCCCGCGGTCATCGTTCTTCGGCTTAGGCTTGATCTTCAAGAGCAGGCTGTTCCACCCCTTTTTCAGAACCTTGCTCTGGCCGCGATAGTAGCCGGCGGTCCACGATTTGGGCGATTGGAAGATCGTCTCCCCATTCACAAAACATTGCATCGGCACCAGCGACTGGATCTGAACCTCGACCGGCCCGCCCGAAGGCGAATAGATATAAGTATGCGCCAGCATCGCCGCCGCCGGGTGCGGCTGGCCCGGGTCGCGATTAAAAACCTCCGACCAATTGATGACGGAAGTCGCCATGGAAATGGCCTTCCACTTCTTCCCCGCCAGTTCCTCTCCCACATCCGGCCGCAATGAATGCGTGTCGTGGAAAACCGAATCGACAAACTCCGTCAAATCCGCTTCCTCGGGATAATCCCCCGGCAGATCAAATGGCCCCAGCACCAACCACTGCGAAACGACGCCAAGCTGCATCGGCTGGCCCGTGTCGCCCTCCTTCGGCTTCGCCGTCTGGCAGCGCAGTTCCTTCACGACCTTCGCCTCCCGCCCCCAATGCAGAGGCGGCTCAGCGCCGGGATACCGTCCGCTGCCATCCCCGCGCCATCCGACGGGATGCTCGGGGGAGGGATGGAATTCGAGTGAGCCTCGCTCCGCCGGATCGGCGGCCAGGAGCGCGGCGCAGAGCGCCAGAACTGATGCACACGTCACAAGCACGGTAGTCTTCATGGTTTTTCTCCGCGATTCCGTAATCACTCCAGCTACTGAGTACAATCCGCCGACAGGTTCACTCGCGGAACAATTTAACTTTCAATCGCGAATTGACACGCATTTCGCAGATCGATGGATCGATTTTCCCAACCGTCGGCGTGTATAATGGATCGGCAATCGAAGCCGAGGCTCCCATGAACGAAACACTTGTGCGAGACATACTGGATCGGATCGACCAATTGCCGGAAGACGATCGGCTGTTGCTGGAGCGTCGAATGGCCGAGCGCGCGGAGGCACAGTGGCGTCGCGAGACGCTCGCCGCCGAAGAAGAGGCAAAGCGCCGCGGCATTGACGAAGCCGCGATCGAGCGGGCCATCGCAGAAATCCGGTATCCCGCCGCCGGCGAAAAGCCATGAAGATCCTCTTCGATACCAACGTCTACGTATCCGAGGCGATCGGAGGCAAGGCGGCGAACGCAGTTATCGAAGCAACTGATGGCGCAGGCTGGCGAATCTATATCAGCGACTACCTTTTGGACGAACTGGAACGCGTAATCAGTGAAAAGCTTGGTTTGTCTCGGCGTCTCGCGGTGCTCGCGCGGCAGCGCGCCTTTCGACGAGCCATTCCCGCCGAGCCGGGAACATCACGTCACCTCGTTCCCGATGATCCGAACGACAGCCCTATTCTCAAGTCCGCGATTTCGGCCGGAGTTGATTACCTGGTCACAAATGATCGGCACTTGTTATCACTTGATCCGTATGAGGGAATTCGAATCATAAACATCAATGCATACTTTGGGATACTTCGCGAGCAAGGTATCCTCGGCGATTGAAGTCGGACCCGGGAGCCGGGTGTGTTTAGAAAGCGCATCCGGCACGTTTTCTGGTCCCAATGCACTGACGGTGGGGTACGACCAGGATCCGATCATGAAAACTCAACTTCCGCCACCATCCAGGCTCTTCCTGAACACCTACATGCCGCTCGCGCGCAGTAAGGCGGGTAGACTTGCGTCAATTCGGCACATGCTTCCCCCCTTTATTGATGGGTCGATTCGGCGAGAGCCTGATTTGGAACACAAACAGTGGCCGGCGATCACATGCCTCTGCCGGGCGGGAAAGTTCGCGCCGAGGCTGCACGTTGGCGATCATGTGGCATATATGACATGCACGGGCCATTGGCATGAAGATGGCACCGCGCGTCCGGCACGCCATCGGAGACTGACGGCGATCCTGCGCGTCAAATTTGTTTGCGATTCGCATGAAGAGGCGCCTGCGTGGTACCGTAAGCGAGCATTGCAGCTGCCGAGTAACATCATGGTCGCCGACAATCCTGCGCAACCGCTGGAGAAGAGTCATCGGATGACGAGGTTCCGGTGCGCGATGTCAGATGGCAAGTTGCACGGCACCTGGGACAATGCCTATAAGAGGCGCGCCAGGAAATTCAAGCAAGTAGTGATCTGCAAACCGGTATTTCGCTCGCTCGGATGGAAAGCGCCCGTAGTTCTCGACGAGGATTTGAGGAAAGTCTTCGATAAGCTGCCAGGGACGCAGAATCCCGGGGAACAGCCAATTGAGTTACTGGAGAAACTGATGGCACAGTTGAAGCGGCGCACCGTTCATTCACCGCGCAGGTAGCCCGTGGAAATGATTCGAAATGGTAGAACAATGAAAGAGCGAGGGCAGAGATGAACGCAAACCGAGTGATTGCCTGGACGTGTCTTGTGCTACCCATCCTATGCATCCCGGCGTGGTCCCAAACGACAAAATCCGTCACAGCCCCCGCCACTCAGAACGCGCCCGCCAACGCCGCGCCTGACTTCACAGTGGTAGGCAACTCATCGCTCGATAAGCAGGGTTTCACTTCCTGGATGATCAGCAGCCCCTATCAGGAGGGGATCAACCCGGTGGAAATTCTCGTTCCGGACCAGGCAAAGAAAGACACAAAAGCCCGCTTCCCGGTCATCTACTTCCTTCAGGTGGGGCCGGACTTTGGCGCGTGGGGCAATCCGATCGTCGAGGCGAGAAAGCTGGATCTCCACAACAAGCATGGCGTCATCTTCGTCCTGCCGGCGTTCAAGGCCGTGAAGCGCCAGGAGGCGTTGAAGCGGGGCGGTGGGCCGTGGTATGCGGATCATCCCACCGATCCTGGGATTCGCCATGAGAGCTATCTGGTGAAGGCGATTGTCCCGTTTATCGAACAGCATTACCCCGTATTGGAGGGGCCGCGCGGGCGGCTGCTGCTTGGGTTCAGCATGTCGGGGTGCGGGGCGTTCAATCTGCTCATCCGCCACCCGGATGTTTTCGGCAAGGCCGCCGCGTGGGATGCGCCCAGTTCATGGACGTGGTGGCAACTTGAAACCCGCGCGAAGTCGAGGCCATACTCCTACGGTCCCCAGTTGATCGCGGAACACGCCGACATGCTGAAGGCCCCTCAACCGGGCTCGGGGCCGGCGGGAAAGAGCCGCCTGGCCGTGCTTGGGTATGATGTGTATCGAAAGGACGCGGAGTCAGTCCACAATCAGTTGCTCTCGCTCGGCATCCCACACGACTACGACAACGACACGTGGCACAAGCACGGATGGAACAGTGGGTGGCTTGCTTCGGCCGTCGAGATCCTGTTGAAATGACGCCGATCATTTGATGGAGGGACCGCAATGTTCAGCTTGACGTTCTGGCTCGTTCATCGGCGACAACATCGATATTTCCGCCGATTCCCGTCATAACGGGCCGTCTGATGGTTCCAATTTGATCGGAGTTGTGGACTTCATCTATTGGCCGCTCAACAGAATCCGGATCGTGCGATAGGAGTCGGCTATTTTTTCGTTGCATCGATTTTGCCGAAAAACGGGAATAGCTGCTCAATCTCCGCCGCCGTCGGCACTGTCCCGTACTCGCAGATTTCAAACGCTTCAGCGCATCGAACCGCCTTGCCGACTTCCGCTCCGTATCGCTTGATCAAATCGGCGCGGTGTCGGTCGGCGACAGCGGCGCTGTCCTGGGCCCACCAGGATTTTCGCATCCAGGCCTTGCGGGCGGCGACATCGCTGGCGGGAGGAACCTGTTTGAAGTCGGCCTCGCTGCCGTTGGCGCCCCCTTCGTAGGTTTGGGATTCCAACTCGTGGAAGACGTCGATCTTGCGGTCGAAGACATCGTCGATCCCAACGATAATGTCCGCCTTGAACGGTGTCGGCTTCTGGAATTCATCGCTGAGGTAGAGAAAGACGGGATTCTTCTTCAGCGGCGGCGTGTCGGGGCAGAAAAAAGGGACCGTCACCATGTACGCGGCGTCCTGCATCAGAATGCCGACGTAGCGGTGATCGGGATGATAGTCGCACGGGCGGTGGCCGATCACGATATCCGCGTTCCACTTGCGGATGATGCGCGTGATCGTCCGGCGGTTTTCCAGGGTCGGCTCCAATTCGCCATCGTGGATGGGAAGCACCTCCGATTCGACGCCCAGCAATTTGTCGGCGGCGCGTGCCTCCGACGCCCGGCGCTTGGCGAGTTCTTCGCCCTTGATCTTCCAGTGGCCGATGTCGCCATTGGTGACGGAAACGAATTTGACGTGATGTCCCTGCTGAACCCACTTGAGCGCAACGCCGCTCGCTTTCAGCTCGGGATCATCCGGATGTGCGCCCAGGACGAGGATGCGCAGGGGATGTGCGGGCTCAGCGCCTGACGCGGCCGGGGGAGTGAGCAGCAGAGATGCGAACGTGAGCGCCAACGCGGTGGTGAATCGGTTCATCGGTCGAGTTCCTTTTTCAATGAGATGAAAGTGCGGAGGCAAACGAGACGCTTCAGCCGGGATCGATCATAGCAGAGCGCGCGGCGCTGTCGAAATGACCATGGGCGATAACGTGCTGGAAGTCATCCTGATTCACACCCCGGCTGAAAATGTCCGGTGTGCGCAAAGGCATGGAAGCCCGACGCGTCAGCGAGGGATTGCTGCATTGCCCCTCGCTGACGCTTCGGGCTTCCATGCAAGTGACGGCCCTTCGAAACGGACATTCTTCCTGCGTGTGAATGAGGAACCAGAATGATTCAAGCTTTTCCCACACAGAATCCGACCACATCCGTAGTCTCGCGCACGATATGGCACAACCCACAACCCAACAGAATTTTGATGCCGCATTGCAGCACCACCAGGCGGGCCGCCTGGGCGCGGCCGAGCAACTGTACCGGCAGATCCTGGCGCGCGAGCCGCATCATGCCGATGCGCTGCACCTTCTTGGAATGACGGCGGCGCAGGTCGGTCGCAATGACGCCGCCGTGGAACTCATCGAGATAGCGCTGAAGATCAAGCCGAACTATCCTGAGGCCTTGGGCAATCTCGGAAATGCCCTGAAAAACAAGGGGCAACTCGATGAGGCGATCGCCGCGTATCGGCGGGCCATCGCGCTGCGGCCCAACTATCCCGAAGCCTGGTCCAATCTGGGCAGCGCACTGAACGGAAAGGGGCACCATGATGAGGCGATCGCCGCCCACCGGCGCGCCATTGCGCTGAATCCAAATACTCCGGTTGCCCATTACAACCTTGGCAATGTGCTGAAAGACAAGGGGCAACTGGATGAGGCGATCGCCGCGTACCGGCAGGCGATCCGCCTGCGGGCGAATTATCCGGATGCCCACTTCAATCTTGGCGCTGCGATGGGAGACAAGGGGCAACTCGTCGAGGCGATCGAAGAGTATCGGCGGGCAATCGCGCTCGATCCCAACTATGCGGAGGCGCATTGGAATCTTGCCCTGGCGCTGCTGGCGCGCGGAGAATTCATCGAGGGTTTCAAAGAGCATCAATGGCGCTGGGACTGCCCAGGCCTTCCCGGGCGGCGGAATTTTGCGCAGCCGCAGTGGGATGGATTTCCGCTGGAGGGGCGCACGATTCTGCTCCACGCCGAGCAGGGGTTTGGCGATACACTGCAATTCATCCGCTATGCGCCGCTGGTCGCGGCGCGCGGCGCGACGGTAATTGTCGGCTCGGTCCCGGAACTGCACCGCCTCCTGCAACGCACGCGCGGCGTCGCGCGCTGGCTGGCATCGGGCGAGGCGCTGCCGCCGTTCGATGCGCATTGTCCGCTGATGAGCCTTCCGCTGGCGATGGGAACGACGCTTGAGACGATTCCACAGTCCGTGCCGTACGTGTTCGCCGATGCGCAGGCGGTGGCCGTATGGCGCGAGAAATTGGCCGGCGACACGGATCAACTGAAGGTGGGCCTGGCATGGGCGGGAAGCCCGGCTCATGCGAACGATCGCAACCGCTCGCTCTCCCTGGCCGCGTTGGCGCCGCTGGGGCAGGTGCGTGGCGTCAGTTTCTACAGTCTGCAAAAGGGAGACCCCGCGCATCAGGCGAAGAATCCGCCGCCGGGCTTGGAGCTGATCGATCGAACGGAAGAATTGCAGGATTTTGCGGACACCGCCGCGCTGATCGCCAATCTGGATCTGGTAATTTCGGTGGACTCAGCCGTTGCCCATCTGGCCGGTGCAATGGGCAAGCCGGTCTGGACGCTGCTGCCCTTCACGACCGACTGGCGCTGGCTGCTGGAGCGCGAGGACACCCCCTGGTATCCATCAATGCGGCTGTTCCGTCAGATGGGCAGGGGTGAATGGGCAAGCGTGATTGAGCGAGTGGTCGAGGCATTGCGATCGCGGATTCAAGATGCAACCGGATGTTCAGCGGGCACGTGAATGAAAGTACTCGCGAGTTTCGAGTGGCACGGGCGGCCCGCCCGTGATTCCGACCGAAGAGACACCGGCGGGCGGCCCGTGCCACTCAAACCTCAGACTCTCTGAGCTCAGAGCGTTTGATATTTCGTAGCACAGGCGTCTCGCCTGTGTCTGCACAGCGGAATCACAGGCGAGACCTGTGCTACACAAAATTTGACATCCTCTGCTCTGAAAATGCTCGGCAATCGTAGGTTCCGCTTTGCGGAACGCGGAGCGCGACCCGTGCAGGACGTTCCGCACAGCGGAACCTACGTCAGATCATTTCATCCGCGCGGGCGCGGCGAAGCCGCATGACGACTCACGATGACGCAGTCTCGCCAACTCTACACTTTGCACTCCCCACCACGTTTTCCGCGACCTGCGCCAGCAGGGTCGGCGCTTCGCGCATGGCATCCGCCAACTCCATAGGACGATCGCAGATGGAGAACCATGCAGTCAGCCCTTCCCCCCGCGCGGCCTGAAGGCCCGGCCCCAGCGAACCAGCCAAGGCGATGCACGGGATCTTGAGTTCCCTGCAAAGCCGCGCGACGCCGATGGGCGTCTTGCCCTGGAGGCTTTGGCCATCGAGCCGGCCTTCGCCCGTGATGCACAGATCAGCGGATGTAAGACGGTCGCGAAGACGCGTGGCTTCAATCACGGTGGCGACGCCGCTTCGCAGCGTCGCGCCGAACCAGGCCAGCATCGCGAAGCCCAGCCCGCCCGCCGCGCCGGCGCCGGGGGTTTGCGCTTCGCTGATTTTTCCGGTGCGCGTGGCGAGTTGGCGCAACGCGTCCTCCAGTTCGCGCACCTGCTCCGGCGTAGCGCCTTTTTGCGGGCCGTAGATGGGAGCGGCGCCGTTGTCGCCAAACAGCGGGTTGGTCACGTCGCACGCCACGATGATCCGCATCCGTTCGACCACACTGCCGCGCCCATGTTTGATGAGCACCACCTGGCTCACATCCCGCCCGCAGAGCGGTTCGGTCGCCGACACAGGTTGCCCGCCTTCAAGAATGACCGGCAGCCCGCAGGCCTGCGCCGCGCCGATACCGCCATCCACCGTCGCGCTTCCGCCGATGCCCAGGATGCATTGCTTCGCCCCAAACTGCGCCGCGGCCACGAGCAATTCCCCAGTGCCAAACGTCGTCGTGTTCATCGGATCGCGGTCTTCCGCGCGCGGCAGCAGCGCCAGCCCGCTGGCCGCCGCCATTTCGATCACGGCGGTCTCGCCATCCCCCAGCATGCCAAAGACCGCATCCACCTTCATCTCCGGCAGCGGCCCGGTCACCCGGCGCGTGATGAGCTTCCCGCCCGTTGCCGCGACTAACGCCGCGACCGTCCCCTCGCCCCCATCGGCCATCGGGCAGAGATCGAGTTGCGCCTGCGGATCGGCCCGGCGCACGCCGGTGGCGATCGCTTCGGCCACTTCAGCCGCGCTGAGGCATCCCTTGAATTTGTCGGGGGCGATGACGATTTTCATGAGCGGCGCCGAATGGGAGCAGAGCTACTTCAAGAGATCAAGATCGAACGTAATGCGCGCTGTCGATCTTTTGGTTCGCAATGAAGCTGGAGTTTTTCGTAGCACAGGCGTCCCGCCTGTGTCCTTGCCCCACGGATCGCCGGCGGGACGCCTGTGCTACGAATAGATTCTCATTCACTTCCGCGATGCGGCCGACGTCGGCATCTTCGTCGGCAGAGACTCATGCCGCTTCACGACATCGTGGATCCTGCCCAACAGCAGCGCGATTTCCCGCTGGTTTTCCGGCGGCGCGGTGATGATCAGCAGGCCGGCCAACTCGTGATAGTCTCCGTCACGCCCGCCGTTCCTGGTCCAGATGGCGGGCGCTACCGTGTCGATAACGAGTTTTTCCAATCCTTCCAGCGCCTCCTCGTGGGTCTTGACGAGAGGCTCGGCCTTTGTTCCGTCCGGATGGCCTGACTTCTGCAATAATGTGTTGCGATCGTTTACCAATGTATCCACCATTTCACGGACGTCGTAAATCTCCGTCGTCCGCTCCTGACCCAGATCCTCGATCGTCGCGATGGTGATGATGCCGTCGCCGGCACGATGCACCAACTGCACATTCTGGTTTCCGGCCTGCATTTCAACGGCGGTCAGCGCCTGTCCGAGCGTCACATTTCGAAGGGTCAACCGCACCGGCGCCATTCGATCGATTCCCGCTTGTTCCAGGCTTCGCCAGTTCACAAATATATTCGTCCCCGTCATCTGGCCCAGCGTTTCAATGACGTCGAAAAGGCCCGCGTTGTTGAATTGGGCTTCCCTGATCGGGCGACCCAGCCCGGAATCGATCATCGCCGGCGGCGAAATCGGCGGGTTCGCCGGCGTCGGAAACGCCAGCGCCGGCGCGGCGGCAACGCCGGGGCGGAGCAGGGCGATCGTCAATCCAACGCAGGCGATTGCCAAGAAGCAACTGATCAGCCGATTCAATAACATCCCGGCCTCCTCAAAAGTAGGGTTCCTTATGCTCGCGATTCGGCGGCTCCGGCGTCCACGGGTAGGCCTTGTCCGATGCGCGCAAGCGCCGGAGCAGCGTTTCAAACGCGTCGTGAGTTCGCCGCGGGCCGCGAATCATCACGAGGCCGGCGCCGGCCCATTGCACCGGGGGCGGGTCCAGCCCGTGGGAGACGCTGAGACTCTCTGCGAACTCCGTTATGAAGCTGTCACGGTCCGCGGAGTCCGTCGAATTCCCCGAAAACTTAAATCGCGATGCCATCATCCGATCGACGATATCGCGCACGTCATAGAGGCGCGAGTAAGCCGGCAAAGCGTCCAGCGTGGTGATGCGAAGGGCAGCGCCTTCGTCTTCGAAAACTCTTCCGCCAAGTGGAAGATGGGCGAGCGCGGCGCGAAGTGTCACGTCGCGGAAGTGAAGAGTAATTGGCGCCCTCAAATCGGCCTGGGTCGTCAGTGCCCTGCGGTCCATCACAATACTCACCCCCGCCGCCTTCCCCAACGTTTCGATCGCCTGATCGAGGGGCATTCGATCGAGCCTGATTTCAACAATGCGGCGATCCAGCAATGAGGGGGGAGGAACGGGTTTTGGCCTGAGTTTCAGGACGGCACATGCGATGAGAACCGACGCCGTCAACCAGAGCATGGCGTCGATTCGGACGGAGCCAATCGGCCGGCGATGTAGTCTGACGCGGGCAAGGCGCATCGTGGTTCATTCCTCAATCCTGATGCTGGAATTCCAGGCGGCTCAGCTCCACTTCGATTTCCGGATCAAACGAGAGCGATTGTGATCCGTCCTCAATGGTAATCGTAAGAGTGGCGACCATTTCCGGTTTCAGATCGCGCGCCCAGGATTTTTTTGCAAGCTGGGCGAACGCGGCGTGATCCTTGATCAGCGGCGAGAGCAAAAAACCCTGCTCGGCCAGTGCAGGCACCAGGCGGTAACCATTGTCAGCGCCGTCATTGGTGTGAACCGTGATCCACGCCAGGGGTGATTTGTACAGCGCACCCACGATCTTGCCCGCCAGCCGCCTCTTGAAGTGCATCCGAGCCCAGACGGGCCCGTCCGCCGGTTGGGGGATGGTCAGCGCATCGCCGAAATTGACGGTCGTCTTGAGCAGCGGGGAAAGATGATATTCCCGCGGCCTGGAAGCACGATGAAGCACGGTCATCGCGCCGGACGAATCGACCACATCGTAGCGCGAAAGGATTTCCGGCAGGGATTCGCCGTCGAGGAGTGTCGGATAATTGTAATCGACCAATTCAATGTCGAAGAGGATCGTCTCAGGCGCGTTCGGCCCGCGCAGGTGCCGGGCGTTGACATCAGCCAGTATCGGCGAGGTCGCGACAAGACTCGACACAACGGGCCGCGGCTTATATTTCAGGTCATACGCGAAAACGATATCCTGGCGGTGCGGATAGACATCCACCGTGCCGAAGATCTTGTCCAGCGGAAGAGGTTTTTCTTCGCGCAGCCGCATTCGCTCGGCCTCCCATTCGCGGCGGAGCCGGGTGTGATCGGTGAGAGAACCCATCGCGGCACTGAAGTTCTGCTCGCACTGTTGCATGGCTTCCCGGGGCGCATCCAGCAACGTTGAGCCGGTATATTTCCACAGAATGGAATATGCGACGGTGCCGCTGAGCGAGATGACGATCAGGCAGGCCGCCTGCATCCTTTGATTGGCCATGCGCCAAACCAGCGGCGCGTAAAGGAGGATGGTCGCCAAGGCAACGAGCGGCGCCATCTGCGTGTGGACTTTGTCCTGTCGCATGAATGAATGCTTGTAGAGCAGCAGCAGCGCAGCCGCGACGCCCGCAAGCGCCAGCAGCCCGGCAGCGCGGCGCGTCTTCCATTGCAAATATCCGATCACGCCCAGAATCAGTGCGACAATCACGAGATAGCAAACCGGATCAATCCACGGTCCCGGCAATCCCACGGCATCCGCGTGCCCTAGCGCGACCTGGCTCCATCCCCACAGAAAGACGCAGAAGTTCGCCGGCGATTGTCTCCCCGCGATGTAGAAGATCACGAATGCGCCAACGTAAATCAACGGCGCGATGAAGAAGTTCCGCTGCCGCTGCACGATCTGATCGACCGTCACGACGCCAACAACTGCGATCGCATAGAACGGCTGATTCACCTTAATCAAACTCGACGCCGCCAGCACAACGATCAGGCCAATCGTGCTGCGGCCGATCTTCCGCTGATGGATTTCAAAATAATTCAATATCAGCAGGATCGAGCAGGCCGGGAAGAGATGGTCGGGCGTGCGGCCGATGAACAGGATGATGCCCATCATCCAGAAGAGCGCGGCCCATGCATGCTTCAGCAGTTTTCGCGCCGCCTCCCGCAGGCTCCAGAAGACGACCGCCGACATGGCGCTGCGCGCCGCGATTACCACCCAATAGGTCCGCGGGTCATAGACGGAATTCCCGATGAAGCCGAGCGGCCCCTGCGGAAGGATGATCTCCCTGCCGAATTGCCGCGCGGTGGCGAAGGCATCGTGCAACAGCACCATCCAGGAAAAGTCGAACGGGCCGATCGGCGCCTCTGGGATCGGCTGCCAGGGGACCGTGAAGAAGAGAATGAAGAGCGCGGCGACGATGTCGACCGCAAGCCAATCCATTCCCGAGAAACGCGACGGGATCGCCGGCGCGGCGGCGTACGTTTGCTTCGAGGTTTCTTTGCGTGTGCGGGCCATGAGATTACGAGGATTAGGCTAAACGATAATCGGCATTTTGGACAAGGTCAGCCGGAAGTACAAAGGCCGGTGAAACGGTCCGGTTCCCTCTCCCCTGTACTCAGGGGAGAGGGTTAGGGTGACACTCCGGCGAGTTGCGCAACTCTACTCATCGCCCCTCACCCCACCCCTCTCCCCTGAGTACAGGGGAGAGGGAGTCGGAGCGCCATTGGCTTCTCACATTGCGCCTCCCTGTATTGAGTTCTCGCGCCGTCGAACACACAATATCTCTCGATGTCGCACGCACACGTGCATGGCCAGGTTCTCGGACGACGCATGGCGCTATCTGTCGTGCTCATGTCGGCGTTTGTCGTGGGGGAATTGATCGCCGGCTACTTTGCCCACAGCTTGGCGCTGCTTTCGGATGCGGGCCATAACTTTGCGGATGTGCTGGCGCTGATTCTCTCCTGGTATGGGCTGCGCGCGTCGCACTGGCCCAGCAGCAGCACGCGGACGTTTGGCTATCACCGCGTGGGAATCCTGGCGGCGCTGGGCAACGCCGCGTCGCTGGTGGCGACCGCCTTCTTCATTCTCTGGCAGGCGATGGTGCGCATCCTGGGGCCGCAGCAGCAAGTCGAGGGCACGCTCATGATCGTCGTCGCCGCGGCGGCGGTCGTCGTCAATGGCATCGTCGCCATCTGGCTGCACCACTCCGCCAAGGATGATCTCAACGTCCGCAGCGCCTACCTGCATATGCTGGGAGATGCGCTGTCCGCCGTAGGTGTTGTGGTCGCGGGCATCATCGTCGCGGTGACAAAGCAATCGATCGCCGATCCGATCGTGTCGATCCTGATCGGCCTGATGATCCTCTGGAGCTCATGGGGGATTCTCAAGGAGAGCGTGAACGTCCTGCTGGAGGGAACGCCCGCGGGCCTGGATATGAAGGCGGTGGAAAAAGCCATCGCCGCAGTCCCGGGCGTGCTTGACGCCCATGATCTGCACGTCTGGACCGTCGGCGCGGGTGTCGTGGCGTGCAGTTGTCATATTGTTGTGGCCGAGCAGAGCATCCGCGAAGGACAGCAGGTTCGACGCGCGGTGACCGAAGAGCTCGAGCATCATTTTCACATCAACCACACCACCTTGCAGGTGGAGGTGGAAGGGTGCGAAGCGAATGACATGTACTGCACGGTGAGACGACACGAACACCACGGGCATGAGCATCATCACTGAGGAAGTTGTCAGTTGCCGCTGAGAGGCGCATCCGGTCCCCTCTCCCCTGTACTCAGGGGAGAGGGTAAGGTGAGGGGCCATTCCGGCGAGTTGCGCAACTCTACTTATTGCCCCTCACCCCAGCCCTCTCCCCTGAGTACAGGGGAGAGGGAGCCGGAGCGATTGCCGTTTGTTCGTTCAGTGCGTTGTGTGTATTCAGTAACTTCCCCCCCGCATAGTCCGAATTTCCCTCTTCACGCGCAACCCGGAACGGCCCGCTGTTAACTTCTTCTCCAGATTCTACTAAACCCCCCATTTTACCCGACCGACACAAGTATCAGAGTCGGCGATTGGCCGCGGGAGTGGCTGTCTGTAGTTGCCGGACTCAGTTGTCGTAATGGACGTGGACGCTTCAGGAGTCAAAACCATGCCGGAACTTTCTTTTGCCCAGGCCCTTAATGAAGCCAAGCAGATCATCGTGCAGCAGGCTTCGCGCATTAAATCCGATTCCGATAAAATCAAGATTCAGCAGGACATGCTCATGTCCCAGGGCCAGACCATCGGCGAGCAGGAACGCCGCATCAAGGAACTGTCCGGCGAGTTCGAACGCAAGTCCGCCGAGATCGAAGCTCTCAACCAGAAACTCGCCCAGACCCTGACCGCCAAGGAGCAAGCCGAGGCGGTGATCAACCGCCAGGGCGAAAAGATCACGTCGCTGCAATCCGTCGCCTCCGACCTGGAGCGAAAGGTCGGCGAGCAGAGCGAAACGATCCACACGCTCGATCGCGAGCGCGAATCACTCTTGGAACGCCTCCCCACCAAGGAAGACGCCGAGGCCCTTGCCGCCATGTCGGCCCTGCTGATGAAGAAAGTGACCTCCAGCTCCACCCCCGCCAAAGGCCCGCAAATGCGCATGGCGGACGCCGCGTGAATGGTGAATCCGCGAGTATGAAACCGGGACGCAGCTAGTTAATTAACTAGCTGCGTCCCGGTTTCATAAGGATTGCGGATTGAGGCAGACAAAAATGAGAATGTCTGCCCCGCCTTAGCCCATCGCCATGCCGTCCGATAAGTTGGCCCCGGGAAATTCGGGCATCCCCTGCGCCAATACGCATCAACTTTCTCACATCCCGCCGCGAAATTCATCCGCCCTCCGCGTCCGCGCCAGCCGCCCCTTGCGCTCGAGAAGTTAGACACCGCAGAGCACCCGGAAATGAAACCGCGACGAAGAATGGTATGATCATTTCCGGCGGGAGGTCGGCGTCGCGGATACGCGTGCTCGGTTGGCGGATGAGTTGCTTCCAGGGCCGAGCCCGTAACAAAATTGGGTCAGGCGCGAGCGCCCCCATTGTTCATTCCTCAACTGGCGAGGATCGTCGTGTATATCAAAATCATCCTCACACTCGTCCTGCTGGCCCTGGGTGCAATTGCCGCGGAGGTGTGGAGGCCGCAGCCATTGCCGGCCGAGGTGCATCCGGCGCGTCCTCTCGCGGCGGGAGATCTCAAGCTCCGCGAGCACGTTGAGCACCTTGATCTCCGCGATCTGTCGCGCGAAGACGCGATCGCACAATTGCAGACGACGACGGGTGCAACGCTCGTGGTTGACTGGCGGTCATTGGCCGAGGCGTGGCGGGATGACGAAAAGGCGTATCGCTCCTTCAAGCTCAAAGCTGTTGTCGGCGGCGCGCCCCTTCAGGCAGTCCTGAAAGGGGTTCTTGGACACAGCGCCTGCTTCCAGGTGGATGGTTCAGTCATTAGTATCGCGCGAGATGATACCGTGACCGCACGCGAGATGACGGTCCGAGGGTTTGATGTCAGCGATCTGATCAGCGACGACTACTGGGGAGTGCGAACGCCCGACGCCGACGTCGCCGCGGTTCGCGCCGCCCGCATGGAGCGGGTGCGTGACGTGGTCGCCCAGCATGATGGTGGAGCGAGTTGGCACATCAACTACATGGGATCCGGCACTCCGGGGGGAAATGCATCCATTTCGGTCCTTGGCGCAACGCTTGTCGTGACGCAGACAACCGATGGGCATGAAAATATCGCTCGCATTCTGGCGGAGCTGCGGCGATCCCATCTTCCTGTGCGATGACGCCGATGGAGCAACATGTACCTCCGCATCATTGTGATATTCATCGGCGCAGTGCTGGGCGCAATCGCAACAGGATTGCTGCGCCATCGTCCGCCGGCACCCCTTGCCGGGCCTTCGCTAGTTGTCACATCGGTTAGTGACGCCGGCTTGAGCCGCAAACTCGATCGCGTGGTTTACGATCGTGTGCCCATGAATGAGTTTCTCGCTCAGATCAGTGCGCACGCAGGCGTAAGCGTCGCGACTGAATACGACCATCAAGACAGCCCGACAAACCCATCGGTCACGCTGGATTTGCGCGATGTCTCGGTGGCTAGGATGCTGGAGTTGGTCTTGCAGAACGATGGCGTGATCAGCACGATTGGTGGCAACATCATACTTCTCGAATTCAGCAAAGGAAATTACGGCGACTTCCATTCCTACGACGTGCGTGACCTCGTTCCCGCGACTACTGCGGCGCGGGTCATCGTCTCAGCGCCCAAAGTAAACATCTACATCATGCCGCCCGACTGGTGGGGTGTTGACGGGATTCACGCGGCACCACAGGGGATTGCCTTGCCTCCCTACCCGGAGGAAACCCGCCTCGCAATGGTCTTTGCTCAATACGATCGGCCCGAGGCGGCTCAATTGGAGAGAACACGACCTGCTACCCCAACTCCCGGGCCGAGTCCTGTTGGACGTGACAGTCCGTGAAGACCAGGACATATCGGAGATCCTCCGCCAACTACGTCATCCCGAAAGCTACTCCACTCAGGAGCCGCCGCAGGCGCCGCTCAATGTGCCGGTGACGTTGAAGCTGCAATCCGTCTCCTTTCACCAGGCCATCGACAAGCTTCGCACTCTGACCGGCGTGAATATTTCCGTCGTTCGCGTCGACCGTGGCTCCGTCCCTCCCGATCCTAATGCATCGGTCAGCATTGATCTGACGGATTCAACACTTCGCGACGCCCTGATCGCCATCGTGCGCCAGTTGCCGGACTGGCGCGAGGGCGACCCAAACCTTGAAGAGTTGGATGGCGGTGTGGTGATCACTCCGAGTGGCGCACTGATCGATCAGCAAGTGCCGAGGGTTTACGACGTGCACCCGCTATTGGAAAAGGCCAGGGCATTGTCGGCCTCTGCCAAGGACGCTGTCCCGGTCACGCCCGCCACTGCCGAACAACAGGCTGAAGATAAGCTGATGCTTTTCGTCAGTGAACAAACCGGGTATGCCTGGGACGTGACCGAGCATAAGTTCGAGGCGCCAGACATTCAATTATGGCGTGGCCGCTTGATCATTCGCGCCGATCCGGATACCCAGCGCAAAGTCCGGCGCGTGCTCCATCGTGCGCAGGAAGTGGAAAGCTTTCGCCCGCCCGATGAGAACCAGTGAATTCGGGAGAATGATCCCGGCATCGATTTCTTGCTTGCGGATCGCTTGAATCGCTGCAACAATTTCCGGCTACGCTCATTTCCCGATGCCTCCACTCGCCGGAGCATTGCCATGAAAGGCCGCCGCTTTCTGCTTTTTGTCGTCATGGCAGTCATCCCCTTCGCCTCCGTTGGCGCGAAGGATGCGAAGCCGCCTAAATTCGAAGACGTTGTCGATGCCCACTTCAGCACCTGGGACACCGACGGCGACGGCAGGTTGTCTGCCCGCGAAATCAACGCGCTGGTCGTCAAACCCGGAGTGACCGGCGACGAGGCGGCGGCCGTGGCGGCGATCCATACGTTCTACCGGGATCACGCCAAAGCAAATCCCGTCGGCAAGGGGCAACTGAGCGCGCCCAGCGCGGAGAGGAAGGGCGCGGCCAAAAGCATTGCCGGCCTGTTCGATTCTTATCGCAGGCATATCAAGACGGCGCCGCGCGAGGTTTTTGCCGGCAGCGGCGGGCCCGCTATCGACGGCATGCATGAGGGGCGCATGGGGGATTGCTATTTCCTCAGCGTGGTCGGCGCCGCCGTGCACCGCGATGCGGGCAAGGTCCGCCAGATGTTTCATCCCCAGGCCGACGGGTCATGCGAAGTGGTCTTTCCCACCGGCGAAAAAATCCTCGTCCCCCGGCTGACCGATGCCCAGGTGGCGCTGGGGTCGACCGCGGGGAAACAGGGACTCTGGCTCAACGTGCTGGAAGAAGCCTACAGCCGACTGGTCTTTTCCAAGGCGCCGAAGAAGGATAAGAAGCCCAACGACCTGCGCGAGGACCTCATCGCCCGCGGCGGCGATTCCCACGACACCCTCCCCTTGATGACCGGCCACCCCATCAAGGATATCGACTTCAAGGAATCGAAGGACCCCGCTGACCTCAAGCGCAAGCTGGTCTCCGCGTTGAAACATGCCACCGCCGCCGGGCACTTGATGACGACATCCACGGTCAAAGGCAAAACCCTTCCCCCCGAGATAGGCGACGAACACGACTATGCTGTGCTCGGCTTCGACGCCAAGACTGAGATGGTGTCGATCTGGAACCCCTGGGGCAAGGACTTTACGCCAAAGCAATCGCCGCCGGGCCTGAAGCACGGCTACGAGACAAAGAGCGGCCGATTCGAGGTATCCGTCGACGACTTCCTGAAGATCTTCGACGGCCTGGTGTGGGAAACGGCGGAAAAGAAGAAGAAGTAGCCGGCCGTCCGATCAGCTTCTAAGCAGTGCAATCTCTCTGCCGGAGTTGACACGAGCGGCACCGCGGCCCGGCAGGGTGGGACACGCACGACGGGCTTCGGGTCCCGCGCCACGCGATGGAGCCGCGATTACTAATGCAAGCAGGTTTCGCTAAAATGCTACAAGATGAACATGCGCGACACTCTCACTGAATCGCACGGTCTCATTCTCAGCAACCCATACGCCGACGCACCGCGTCGCTCCTACGCTGAGGCCCTCGCCTCTCTCCCCGATCCCGTCTCGCGCGCGCACGCAGAACTCATTCGCATCCAACTCGAGCTCTTGCGTCAAGGCCCACATGATGAATCCCACTTTGATTTGGTCGCCAGCACGGTCCGTCTCCTCATTGAGCACGGCCCCTCTATTGCCGGTGCACCATTTCAAAAACTCGAGGAAATGGCCGACTTCGAATATCCCCAGTTCGGCTTCGGCCCGTTCTTCCCTCAGTTTCGAAAGCTCACCCGCGACGTCTGGTCTTTCGATCGCGGCTTCCTCAGCGCCGCGCAAATGTCCGTCCAAACTTTTCTCGCACACGCCAGCGAAATCTTCGCCCGCTTCCCGCTCACTGACCTCTACCTAGACGGCCTTTGGCAAAGGTCCGAGATGCGAGTCCCGTCTGACCCGGAGAGAAACAACCTCTACAAGTCTGTCTACGACCTCCGCGACCAAATCTGGGGAACTGAAGACCTCGTGGCTGTGCTGGCAAATTGCCCATTCCTAAATTCCCTCCGAAAGCTCCGCCTGTGGTGCCACCTCATCCGCGATGCCTCCGTCACCAGGATTCTCGCCTCGCCATACATCAAGAACGTCGAAACTCTTGAACTGTCCCTTGGTTTCCAGAGCGCTGCGATAGCCGAGCCACTCATCAACGTTGAACTCCCGCAACTCGAGCGCCTGTCGCTACTCTGGGATGACGACCAACTCGATTCCGGCGACTTCGGCGACACCGGTGCACAAATCCTCGCTCGCGGTGGGTTCCCAAGACTTCGATCCCTGACCATCAACCGCGGCAAGATCGGCTCAAAAGGGTTTGCTGCTTTGTTGGCATCTACTTTCGTGCCCCAACTCGAGGAATTCGCTTTTTGCGACCCTTGTGAGGCGCTGGATCTTGAACACCTCGTCGGCCGTTCGTTCAGTTGGAAGAAACTGCGTCTCGACCAACTTGATTCAAGAGGCCTTAACATACTTACAGGCCTCTCGCTGCCTCACCTCCAAGAATTGGATATCGGCTTCGGCAAACTCAGCGCGCAAGACATGGCTACGCTTGCGGCCGCCCCGTGGGCCCAGAACCTTGTCAGCCTCAATGTCCGGCATAATCCCATCGGCGATTCCGGAGTCCAGGTCTTGGCAAATTCTCCCGGTCTCGCCCACCTGCAATCCTTGGATTTCTCCGGTTGTGATGTCACAGATACCGGTCTACTCGCTTTGGCCAATTCGCCCTTCCTTACTCGACTCACCCGCCTCAACATCAGCAACGAGTATCCCAAACCCGGCATCTCCGTGCGCGGAATCGAGCCTTTGGTCAACTCTCCGGTCACTGCCCGCCTCCGCTCACTTAGCGTGTACCGATTCAGCAGCAGCGGCGACCAGGAATCAATTCTCGCCATCGCCCGTGCTCCCAACCTCCAGCACCTCACCTGCCTTTACCTCTTCGGTCTACACATCTCCCCTGAAACCGCATCGGTCCTAGTCGCGTCCCCCCACCTCGCTCGGGTTGTCCGTTTTTACGGTGGCCACAACAAAGAGGCTATTGCAATCCTCAGTCAACGCTGGCCAGACATTGGCAGGTCTTCTTAGAGCGTACCTACCTAAGCTGACACTTCAGACAGGAAGGGGGGCACTCCACTCCACCTTCCTGACCGTGCTGTCCAGTGGCGTCGGGCGATAAGGTGGAGTGTCCCCCACGTTCTATACGAGAAATCTGCGCGTCGCGCGCAGGATCATTTTGACTTTGCGTATAGTGCCGTAACAGGAGGTCATCATGATCCGCTTTCGCCTCACGCTTCTCCCACTCTTGGTTCTCATCACCGCTTCGCTCGCGCTCGCCCAGGAGCGCACGTTCAAGTTCACCGGCGATGATTCGCTGCTCACCTTCATGCCCGAACTGAAAACTGCGCCGGCGCCGGATTGGGTAAAGCCGGGGACGCGGCTGGTCTATTACAGTGCGGCGGCGGTCGTGCCGGTGGGCACGATTGGAAAACTCGTTCCAAGTCCCGGGCATTATGGATTGAAGGATCCGAGCGGCAGGTACTGGAACATCGTTGAAGCCACAGGCCCCGCCGGGGATGGGTATACGCAGCTTGATATCGTCTCCGTGCAGGACGATGTGGTCACTGTCGCGATCACCAGTTACGGGTTCAACGGAATGGGCGCGGAATTGCATGTGATGGATGTCAAAGGCGCCAGCTCGCGGCCGGGATATTTCGGTGATTGGTGGGTCAATCCGGCCGTGCTGAAGAAACACGATCAGTTCGAAATGCCTGGCGTTCGTTCGGCCCTCTGGCCCTATGAACTGGGCGGGAAAAAGCTGGATGGCGTCTGGCTCAACACGGAAACCAACGGGGGACACACCTGCACGATCACCGAGTCGCAGACGGGACGGCTCTTGCACAGCAGCATGGCCACCGAAGAGAAAGGCCACAACATCAAAATCAACGGCGTGCTGACGCCCGTCGGCGCCGGGGCCGGGTATGCTTTGTCAACGCTGCGCGAGGTACGGCAACTCCAGATCCCCTGGGCCGGCACTCCGCTCCCGGCTTCTGTCGCGAACATCCGCGCGGTTTCATTCGCCGGCGAGATCACGACCACGGTGCCCGGCAGTCCGCCGCTCCCGATCGCGTTCGATGGGGTCATCAAGGTGACTGGGAAGGGCGTTGATTTCCTGCAATTGTCGCGCGAAACCTATGCGATGCAGTTTGGCCAGCGCGTGCTTGTTGAGGCGCCGGTGAATGTCGTCAGCGGATCCAGCCAGTTGACGCCGCTGGCGATCCCGCCGGAGCATCTGGCGCGGCTCAAAACGGGGCAGATACTGGACACTGATCCGGTGACGAAGATCGTAACAGCGGTGCAGTCCATCGGCCCCGACGACGCCGGGCATCAATGTGTGATCATCCGCCAATCCCAGGGCGCCGCGACGGATACCTTCGACTATTGCTACGATCGCACGACGGGCTTGCTGATGGGCGTCAGCGAGGATAATCCCGCCGCATTCATGAGAGTCCGGCAGAGGGTGACGAAGGTGGAGTAGAAGTCATGGGGTGTGCCTCTCATCGGCGCCTGTCCCCACTTTCGTATCAGCTTCTAAGCAGAGCGACCTCTCTCGCACGGTTGAGACGACCCGCACTGCGCCCCGGCAGTGCGAGCCGGAATGTCGAGCCGACGCCCACCTTTGACCTGACCGTCAACGCAGCGCCGAGCAGGTTTGCCGCCTGTGAAGCAATTGCCAGCCCCAGGCCCAGGCCTTGCCGGCCATGCGTCTCGCCGCGGCGGAAGGCCTCGAAAATGTGATCGATCTTGTCAGCGGCGATCCCCGGCCCTTCGTCCGACACCCACACGATCGGACGACCCGTCTCGGCATCGGGGCCAAAGCCGATGCACACAGTGCCCGCGCCGCCATATTTCACGCTGTTGCCTACCAGATTTTGCAGCACGAGCGCAAGCAGGTCGGCGTCCGATTCAACGACGGTGCCGGGACGCATCTCGATAACAAACCTGGTTCCGCTTGCAGTTGCTTCCCGGGCGAACTGCGCCACGACCTTGGTTGCCGCCGCGTGCAGATCCACGGGCGTGAATTTCGGCTGCTCGCCGGACTTTCGCAGGCGCTCGTGGTCCAGCATCCGGCGCATGCCCTTGACGGTTTCGCAGATACACTGCTGGGCGGTTTCGAGTGAATCCTCGGCATCGGGAAATCTGCCGGTCTTCTTCAATTCGCCGTTGAGCACGTGAAGAGTCAGCATCACACCATTGAGGTTATTATTGAGGTCGTGAGAGAGGAAGGAGAGGAACTTCAGTTCCGTCTCGGCGGCCGAGCGGAGTTGCGCCTTCTGCTGCTCCACGAGGGCGATGACCGATCGCTGGAGCATGACGTCGATGGCAGCATGCAATGCCGCGCATTCCAACCCGTCCATGCGCCGGCCGAGCCGGTCTTCTACCCCCTGCACAGTGATGGCGCGGAGCAGCCGGTCTTCCTGCATGACCTCGACCACGTCGAAATTCATGCGGAATCGCGACAGACCCTGCGACGGCGCACGGCGCAGCAACTCACGAATGAGATCCGGGTCATTCGATGCCAGCGCATCGGCGATTGCCAGCAGGATCTCGGGGGTTGAGTCCTTCAACTCGTCGAATGTCAGGTGCTGCATCTGCGGCATGGCCTGCCGAACCGCCGTGTCCCACGCGAGCGTGATCCGGTTCACCTCTGCTCGGAGCGCTGCGGCCACTTCGGGGAATGGGCGATGGGTCAGTTGGGCAATTAATGGGTTCATTCCGTTGTCCTCAATAAATGCAGGCAACAAGCGTGCAATTCGACTGAGATGAGTCAATTCCTCTGCACTCCCTAAATCGATCGGTGAGGTTATAGGAGAAGCAAAAGGGGCCGTCTGTCCGGTAACGGACATTACAGAAAGGAATTTAGATGTTATCCTGAAACACCGCTCGAGAGACAGCTTTTCGAGCCGTCGACTTTGAAAAGACCCTTCAGGAGCAGCAATGCCGAACCCCGATACCCTTGGCAACAAGATTTTGGAACGACTGCCGGCTGCCGATCTCCGGCGAATGATTGGGCAGATGGAGTTGGTCTGCCCCGAGGTCGGAATGGTCGTGGCGTTCCCTGACAAGGAGCCAAAGTGGGTTCACTTTCCCGTGTCGGGCGTTCTTTCCTCAATGGTCGTGCTTGAAAACGGCTCGACGGTCGAGGCCGCGACGATCGGCAATGAGGGGATGGATGGCCTGTATCTTCTGGCCGATCCGTTGGCAAACCCGTACCGCATCAATGTGCAGGTCCAGGGGGACATGTTGCGGATGTCGGCGGCGGCTTTCAAACGAGCGCTGACCGAAAGCCATGCGCTGTCGCAGTTGTTACTGCGATATGCATTTGTGCTGATCCAACGCGGGGCGCAGAATGGGGCCTGCATCCAGCACCATACCATTGAGGAGCGCATGTGCCGGTGGTTATTGGAGACGGCCCATCGCAAAAGTGCAGACCGTTTCGGCCTGACCCAGGAATTTCTCAGCGACATGCTCGGCGTCCGCCGTCAGAGCGTAAACCTGACGGCCCGAATCCTCCAGCAGGCGAACCTGATCAAGTATCACCGGGGCGAATTGACGATCATCGACCGTGCCGGGTTAGAGGAAGCGGCGTGTGAATGTTTCAGCGTGACGAGTCAGATGTACGAGCGGATGATGAAGATCAGTTGAGCACCGGCAGCCCCATTTTGTTGCTCGCTCTCTGGTTTGGATCGGCTCCGCCTTCAACAGAACCGGGATCATATCGGAGGCTACCCTATTGCGATCCCGAAGACTAGAATGAAGATCATGCATTCGGTTATGAAACCCGTTGCCACGACTGTCAACTCCGCGCCGGCCGAAGATGATGTTGCGTCTTTCGTGCGGCGATTTGGGCTTGGTCTCCATATCGATACGGCGTTACGATTAATTGCCAAGTACGATCTTTTGACAAGGTTTTCCCATGCGACTGATTTCAGCAAAGATCATTGACAAAACGCATCTGGAGTTGAGCCAGCCGATCGCGGCCGAGCCGGGGGCGACCATCGAGATTTCCATTCCTGACGATGGCGGTGAGATGTCAGGGGACGAGATGCGAGAGTGGCGTGAGCTTGCCAGGCGCAACGCCCTGACCGCCTATGCCGATGAGGATTCGGTGTACGATGAACTATGAGTTTGGCGATGTCATTTCCGTGAAGTTTCCTCAGTCGGGACGCCAAGATACGAAACGGCGGCCTGCGGTGGTCGTCCTGGATATTGGCGATGCGGATGTCGTGGTTGTTCCCGTAACCTCTGTGCCTCGAACCCTTGCTGGCGATCATGCGTTAACTGACTGGTCCCACGCCGGACTGATCAAGCCGTCGTGGGTACGACTGGCGAAGGTCTTCTTCGTCCTGAAGATCGAGGTTGGAACCAAGTACGGCCGCCTGTCGGATTCCGATCGGGCACTGATCGCAAAGTCCTGGGCGTCGCTCTACGGCGCTTTTGTTTCGTAGTTTGGGCCAGCTCGATCATCCCCGCCCGCAGACCCTCCGACCAAACCGCCGCTTCCCCGCCCCCTTGCTCGCGTAAATGTAAACCCGCTCCCAACGATCCGCGTCGGGCGGCTGCAATACTCTGCCGTCTTGGGTGAGGAAAACGGGTCAGGTGGTCAGGTGCGCTAATAATTTCCCAAACGCCGACGATTTCTTTGCCGGTGCCCCTGCGGCATTTTTCGCAAGGTTTGGAATTGGTGAAGAGGATGACGGAACCGGTGCCGCGACAATCGGGGCCGGGGCGAGTTTTCAGGACGGACGGCGAAAGAGTGGCCCTACCGCGACCGATATGCGCATTATCCTTGAGCTACCGGTTTTAACTCGGGGAAGATTTTGAACAGTTCGGCAGCCATGGCGTTCCAAAGTGGAGCAAATGTCTGTTCAACTCGGTCTTTGAGATGTGCATTATCCAAAGAGCTAACCCATTGCCTATATTTCTTGCGCTCGAATTGAAAATAATACAAATGCCTCGCATAATTACCATCCCCAATTAGGCTAGGGAGGTTGTGCAGGTGTTGAACCTCCACTCGACAGCGCTCGATATCACCTTGCAACGCTGCCTCCTTCAGCGAAATCATGCCCAGGTGGAGAATTGATTTACATATTGCGTCAAGGGTTTGGTTTGAGTTCATGGGATCCTTTCCGCAGGTAAATGAGTAATTCCGGCCCGCCTTGCAAGCTCTACGCGCGTCATTCCTTCTCTGATCTCCCATCCGCCTTGACCACGTCCAATTTGAATCGGTTCATACCGATTCCAGTCGAATGGACCAAGCTGCATTACATTATCCATGTCAGGAGTTGGTTTGGATGAGGAAAACGGGTCAGATGCGCTAATAGTTTCCTGCTATTCACCCACCGGACTTGACCGGCGGATGGGACGGCAACGAGATTCAATCCACCACCTGCCCGACCACGGCGAAGTACCTGAAGTGACCGATTTCTGTTTCGACTGGAAAGACGAGGAGGTCGTCACTGAAGAAGGCATGCCAGCCACGTTACGATAAGATCATTCCGCATAGGCGTTTGCGCAATCATTGATTTGGACGCGCGGGGGCGGCCCTATCTGAAATATCAAATAATTGCTCTGATCGGTCAAGAAAATCGGTCAAAATCGGTCAAAATCGGTCACCAAACCCCAGCAGCGATCCAAAAACGAGGGTGGAGTGGGGGGGATCGGTCAGCGCTTCGTTGGTCGATCGGTCAGAAGGTTTGTTGGACACGGATTTCGCCACACCCCTCTACCGCGCGGCGACGGGTTCTTCCTGGACACAACTGCGTTGCCCCACATCCCCGGCTTCCTTCTCCGCGGCACACGCTGCGGCCTTGATATGCGAATCCCAGAAGACCTCAAACGCATGCGCCGGCCCAAAGCGCGCCATGCGCGTCGGGGCGGTGCGGGACATGCGCTGGAGGCGGGGGGCGTCTTCGAGCAGTTCGTGCATGGCCTGGCTCCAGGCGATGCAATCGGTGGGGGGGACGACGATGCCGGTCAGGCCATCGTCCATGGTTTCGCGGGCGCCGCCGGCGTCGCTGACCAGGACGGGCAGACCACTGGCCTGGGCTTCCATCAGGACCTGGCCCAGCGTCTCGGTGGTGGAAGGGAAGGCGAACAGGTCGCTGCTGGCGTAGAGGGTTCGCAAGGAATTGTCATCCTGGAAGCCGAGGAAGTACGCCGGGAGGCCGGCAAGGGCCTGGCGCATCTTGGGGAGATAGGGGCCGTCGCCGGCGATGACGAGGGCGACGTCGTGACGGCAGCCGCAGAGTTTCCGGAAGGACTCGACGAGCATCGGCAGGTTCTTCTCGACGCTGACGCGCCCGACATAGAGGATCCGGCGGGGCTCCTTCACGCCGATCTTCTTCCAATGGTGCTCGTCGCGATGGGCGGGGCTGAAGCTTTCACCATCGACGGCGGCGGGGAGTAGCATGAACTTGCTACTGTCCACGCCCAGCGCGGCCAGCGTCTTCATCGAGCTGCGGCTGCGGGTGAGGACAGTAGTTGCCTGGTTATAGAACCAGCCCATGTAGCCGGCGGTTGCGCTGGTGAGACGGTAGTCACCGGTGAGGCGATCGACGTAAGTGGGGAAGTCGGTGTGGAAGGTCGCGATGAGGGGCACGCGCAGCATCTTCGCGACCAGCCAGCCGCACAGGCCCATCGGGCCGGGCGTGCTGACGTGGATGGCGTCGAACTGCTGGCGATCGGCCCACTCCAGGATCTCCAGGGCGGGCGGGAGATTCAGCGGAAGGTGGCTGTAAAACGGCATCGGAACGGAGAGCAGCGGCGTGAAGTTCTTCCTGCACGCCAGTTGTCCCTGCGGCTTGGCGGAGCAGGTATGGACGGTCAACGCCGCGCCATTGCACTGAGCGTGGCGGGCGATCGTGCGGACAAATCGGGCGACGCCGTTCACTTCGTCGAGCGTATCGGTGAAGAGGCCGACGCGCGTCGTCCGGCCGTCGCGCGGGCGGGCGTGGCCGGTGACGCGGTCGAGCACATTGCGCTCGCGATTCTGATGGAAGAGGGCGAAGTAGTAGGGGCCCATCATGAATTGATGCGCCGCCACCGCGGAGATCGCGTCGAACGCCGCGCTCATTTCCCCGGATTGCATTCCATGAGCGACGGCGGCGCGAATTCCCTCGGCGACGTCGCGATTCACCGCGGAAACCAGGTCGAACATGGCGGTGTGCTCGGCCAGCGGCGCTTCGCCCGCCCGCAGCGCGCTGCGGAGCAGCGGCGCATCACGCAGGCGGTTGCGGAGGGATTTTCCGAGAACTTCAGTCAGCAGCGATGTGCCGGCTTCCGGATACTTGCGGCGTGTCACGAGCCGGCCCACCTTGCGGCGGACACCCGCGGCCCAGTTTTTGACCAGCGCCGCCGCGATTCGCCGGCGGGGCTGGCGCTCCCCTGTGAGCAGGCCGAGCATGGTCGCGGGGGTGGAGTTGGGCGGGGCGATCTGCCGGGCGTAGTAGCGGATGCCGACGCTGAAGAAGTTGTGCGCCAGCTTCATGCTCGACCCGGCCTCCCCGCCCGCCCGGCAGCGGGCCTCGCGGATGCACTGGAGAATTGCGGGCACGCTTGTGCCGGTGGGGGGGAACTCGGTCCAGGTGCGGCCGACGTTGAACAGGCCATGGTCGTCGCTGCCGCCCGTGCGGGCCTTGATCCAGGGCTGGGGCCAGCGGGCCGGCATGCCATGGCGGCGCGACAGCACCGCGATGCGTTCCTCGGTCAGGCCATCGACGAATGGCTCCAGAGCCTCGCGATGCAATGCGCTGTGGGCGCCGTTGAGACATTCGAATCCCTTGAACATCAGCGCCAAGCGCTCCAGGTGCCAGAGCTCCAGCACATCGTTCTGGCGGTAGACCGGATGCGCCACCGAGTGAGCAAGATTATGCCCCTCGACATACTCGGCCACTTTGTAAATGTCCTGCGCCACCGCCTGCATGGCGTCGTGATCAGATTTGTTCAGTCCCCAGACCAGCAGATGGATCTTGCAGTGATCTTCGGGGAAATAACAGGTGACCTCTTCGCCGATGATCACATCCATGCGATCAGCCAGTGGGGAGATGCCGTCGATGGAGTCGTGGTCGGTGATGGTGACGAAATCCATGCCCCGGCGTTTGGCCTGGTCGTACACCTCCACCGGCTCGCTGTAGCTTTCGGGGCAGCCGATAGCGTTGAGCAGCGCCTCGTCCGCCTCGTTGCTGGCAATGCTGTGACAGTGCAGATCGGCCCGAAGGGGTGCAATGGGATTCGTGTTGGGCATGGGTGCAGGTCTCCGCGCGACGGCCCGGGCACTGTCTTGAGACAGCCATACCCTGGGCGTCCGCGGGAACAACACGGAACGATCGCGGCATCGAATCAGCCGCTGCAAGGCATCCATGCCTTGGCGTCAGGGTGGACGTCGCCACACCTATATTCGGATTCCATCATCAGCAATCGATTTGAGCCGTGTTAATTATTGAATCAGACCGCAATGGGTGGCGGTGGGATGGGAAGGGTGGATGGACAGGTTGTATTGAATTGCCCGGATTACCCAGATGGCGCGGACGGGATATGGAAATCATGCATTCTCCTGCATAGCCGATGGCGGAAGCCTCGGTCTTCATTGAAGCGAAGACCGAGGCTTCCGGCATCGGCTATGAAAGGAATTTCGCGAAAAGAGGGGTGGGGTGCCGTATGAGGAATGGATCTCGGCCTTCAATCTTAATATGCCAGGAGTTTTCGATGAACCAGATCTTCAAATATCTTGCGGTTTCAATCCTTGCGATCAGTCCCATCGGCACGATTTCGCAGGGCGCGCCGCCGGCGGCCACTCGGCCGGCCGCCACCGAACCCGTGGGCAAACTGAGCGGCGACGAGCTTCAGGAAAAGGTCCTGCCCGATCTCAACCTCGACGCGACGCCCTTGTCGGATTTCCTCGACTTTGTACGCGAGCTGATTCCGGGGTTTCAATATGTCATCATCCGTGATCCGGGCATCGCGGCTGATTTCCCGACTCTGCCGGCCATGAAGTTGAAGAAGGTGACGTTCGGGCAGGCCCTTCAGATTATTCAGGAAGCGGTCCCGGCGCTGGAATATCATCCCGTCGAGTCGGAAAAGGGCGCGGTCATATTTCTATTCAAAATCCACAACAACACCGGGGATCCCGTCCCGGTTCCGGCGTCGGTCTTGAAGGTGTATCGCCTGGCCGAGACGGTCGATGCGCTGGCCGCTCGAAATCCGCCCCCGCGCCCGCCCGAATTGGACGGCCTGAATCACAAACCGGGTGAGCTGACACCGGCGGGGCAATTGGCCGCTCAAAGAGTGGCCGAGGGATATGCCATCGCCGTGAAGGAAACGCATAAGGCCGCGCTCAATACCGTGCTTTCTCTGCTCAAGGCCACCCTCACCCAGGCTGGCGACACAGAGGTCAATCCGGTGATTCAACTTCATGAGGAGACGGAAACCTTGATCGTCAAAGGCACTGCGAATCAAGTCAATGCGGTGCAAAGGGCGCTGGAGGCCTTGACTCCCGCGGCCACACTCGCGCCACTGAAGGAGAAGTTTGGCGAGACGGAGCGCAGATATCAGTCGGAATTGGCGGCGCGGGAGGATGAAGCCGCCCGGCGCAGCGCCGAGCTTCAAGCCTCGCGCGCCGAAATCGAGTCGTTGCACCAGCAACTGATCAAGCTGGAAGTGGCCCAGGAACGACTGAAGCTCCAGCTCGAAGCTGAGCGGAAAAAGGCTGTGCCCAAGGAATAGATTCGTGTGGCCGACACGATTCACAAGCTCACCGCGGATTTGGCCGCGGGTGATTCGACCGCGGTGGAGACTTTCTACCGGCGGTATTTTGACACGCTCTACTCGCAGGCTCGTCGCGCCACCGGGCGTGATGAGTCTTTTTGCCTGGATGTGGTGCAGGAATCAGTGTTGCGCGTGCTCCGTTCCGTCCGCCCGGTTCAGTTTGAATCGCAGTTCACCGCGTGGCTCAAGCTGGTCGTGCAGACCACCGCCTACGACCTTCTTCGCGCGGAATCGCGCCGGCGCAAGCGCGAAATCGCCATGGTCACGGCCGGCGTGTCCTCATCATCCGACGCCGATGCTGATGGCAACGACGACGACCGTTTACAGTGGCTACGTTCAAAAATTGCCGCGATGGATGAGGAGATTGTTCGGATGATAGAAATGCGTTTTGAGAAGCGTTGGACCCTGGTGCGAATTGCTCGGGCATTCAGCCTGACGATCGGGACGATCGATGGCCGGCTCCGGCGCGCTCTGGCGGAATTGCGCCGCCGAGCCATGGAGGAATTCGATGAGTGATGCACTGGAACCCTTATCGTCGACCGGCTTGCGCAGGCGCGAGGAGATCCTCACCCTTGCCCTGCGCGCATCGCGCCGCCGGAGAAATCGCCGGATGGCGGTGCGCTACACGCTGGGGTGTGGCATCGTGGGCGCGGTGGCATTGTCGGTGCTCTTTCACGCCACGCACCGAGCACCGCCGTCGCAGTCAGTCCATGTTCAGCCCGCCGATCCGCACCCCCCCGCGGTGACGACACGCAATACGATCCCAGGCCCCACGCCGACTCCACATCGCGCCAAGCGCGAGATCGTGATCACCCACATCGCACCCACCGGGTCCGTCGAGCGCATCAACGATGATCAGCTTTTGGAGCAGCTCGCCTTGGCGCATTCCCCCGCCGGCCTGGCACGGGTTAAGGGAAAGACGATCCTCCTTTACAGGCATTCGCCGCAGTAAATAAAGTGGAAATGGGCATTTGGCCCCATGTTCAGTCAATGTCGAATTGAAGGGCTATGAATCGCTACTCCGGATTGTTCACCGCAGAGACGCTGAGACCGCAGAGAAGACTGAAGTCGCGTGCGCTTGCTATTGAAATTCCCCGTCACCATCGCGCGCAGGTTTCGCAGATCACGGAAGGGAGCGTCACGTATTCTCCGCGTCCTCAGCGTCTCTGCGGTGAATTTTGAATTTTCCGGGCTAAATATTTTATCTTGTCGCACCTCTGGATTTCGTCAGGTTTTACGTCTATGGTAAAATCCGGTATGTTCGACGACCGAGTGCCGGTTCGGGTCCTGTTCGTTTCAGATCCGCCTACTCTCTCTCGCCAGTGCAACCTTCAGGGCCGGAACGTCGGCCCCTTTCGGCGCCACTCGGAAAGAAGACGCGGGGTGGCCGCGCCCACGAACAGGAGAAATACCCATGGGCAGTAAGTTATATGTCGGAAACTTGAGCTATAATACCACTAGCTCGGAACTCGAATCGCTCTTCGGAGCACACGGGACCGTCCAATCAGCCGAGGTCATTTCCGATCGCGACACCGGCCGCAGCAAAGGATTCGGATTCGTCCAGATGGGCAGCGACGCCGAGGCACAGGCTGCCATTGCCGCGCTCAATGGCAAGGAGCATGATGGCCGCGCTCTGACCGTCAACGAAGCCAAGCCCCGCGAAGAACGCCCACGTGGCGGCGGCGGTGGCTATGGCGGTGGCGGCGGCCGTGGGGGTGGTGGCGGCTACGGCGGCGGTGGCGGGGGCAAGCGCGGAGGCGGCGGTGGCTACGGTGGCGGAGGCGGCGGTGGGGGTGGCGGCCGCGACCGCTATTAATCGCACGAAAACTGCATCCTCCCACATTTAGCCGGCAGGCTTGCCTGCCGTTATGTGTGATTCGTGTGGTTTCGAATCTGAAATCGCAAATTTCAGATTTCCCAACCAAACCACTCGTGGAATTGCAACCGCTTCGTTCATCCCTATTCCGATAAGACCTTCAAGGGGGAGTCACTCCAGTGACTCCCCCTTTTTCCCTTTATCGCGGGCGGCGACGCCCCGATTGACAAACCTCTTCCCAGCGAGGCATCCATTGTTCGTCTCCAATTCCGTCAACGATGCTCCTGATTCCGTCGAAACTGCATCCCCCAACCGCGCCGATCATTTTGTAAACCCTTCGTTTCTAAGCCGGGCCATCTATATGGTCGGCGTCGTGCTCCCCTTTGCCGGCCTGATCGCCGGTGTCATCCTGCTGTGGGGCCATGGCTTCGGATGGGTCTACGGCGCGATCTTCGCCGGGATGTACCTGGCAACGGCGGTCGGCATTACCGTGGGGTATCACCGGCTCTTCTGCCACAAGGCGTTTGAAACCAATCCGGTCGTCAAGGCGATCCTTGGCGTTCTGGGCTCGATGGCGGTTGAAGGCTCCATCATGAAGTGGGTCTCCGTTCATCGCTGTCATCATCAGCACAGCGACTGCACTCCCGACCCCCATTCCCCGCACAAGAACGGCACCGGCTTTCTCAACATGCTCCGCGGAATCTGGCATGCCCATGTCGGCTGGATTTTCCAGGGTGATCCCAAGGATCTTTCGCGCTACGCCACCGATCTGGTTCGCGACCGCGTCATCCGCGTAGTCAGCAAACTGTGGGGCCTCTGGGCGATCATGGGCCTGGTGGTGCCCGCCGTGCTGGGCGGATTGCTCACGATGTCGTGGATAGGCGTTCTGCTGGGATTCATCTGGGGCGGTCTGATTCGCATTTTCCTCGTTCATCATGTGACGTGGAGCATCAATTCCGTCTGCCACATCTGGGGCAGCCGCCCCTTCCGCAGCCACGATGAAAGCCGCAATAACTTCGTGTTCGGCGTGCTGGGCCTGGGCGAAGGATGGCACAATAACCACCATGCCTTCCCGACATCCGCCCGCCACGGTCTGCGCTGGTGGGAACTGGATCTGAGCTACGTGTTCATCCGAGCGTTGGCACTGGTGGGATTGGCGTGGGATGTGCGGGTTCCCAATCGGGAGCGCATTGAAGCGAAGTTGGCGTAACGTGGCATGGGCATCCTGCCCATGTCTTAAACGCCCAAAAATAAAAAATCCGAATGAAGAATGGCGAAATCATCCTTCATTCGGATTTCTTGCTTTGCGGCAAGATCCTTCGTCGGTAAAACCTCCTCAGAGCGTGTGAAGTTTTAGGTAGCACAGGCGTCTCGCCTGTGTCGGCAGAGCGGAAACACAGGCGAGACGCCCGTGCTAACGCAAAAAGTCACACGCTCTCAGGATCACGGGTGAAATCGGACAACTTCACGCGGCGTGTGTATGAGGCACTCCGAAGGATCTTGCCAACTCCCTGCAACGCATGACCAATCGAATGAGACTTTCTGCGGTTCTACTTAGACGCAGCCGGCGCGGTCGCCCACTGCTTGGAGGCCAGTTCACACAGCGCCGCCGCGGCAGCGGATTGCGGCCCATCGACCTCCGCAACCGACAGGGTCACCTTGATCGCCTTGCGGTTCCAGCCGATCAGGTTCTTCACATGGGGGTGGGGCGATGGGGTATTGGTGGCGTCGAGCGATTCGACCTTCAGCGTGTGCGACGCATTGCCGCCGATGGTGAATTCGCCCGGCGACTTTTCCTTGAGGAGGATTTTCTTCTTCTGGGCCGCGGCCATCACGTCGGGGAGATAGAGCGACAACTGCCCATCGCCGGCGTCTTCGAGGGCAAAGACCTGCATCCGGTACTTCCCGTCAGGAATGAAGAACAGGAGGGCAAGATTACCCATCGTCTGGGCCGGCAGGGGGGCAAGGCCTCCCAAAACGGCGGCGATCCGGCGCCATAGTTTGCCAAATCCGGGGCCGGTTTCGGTTTCCCGCAGAGCCAGGTGCTTTTCTATTTTCGCGCGCTCTTTCGCGCCCGCGCGGGCGAGAAAAGTTTCAAGATCGGGACCACTTTCACGAGTAGGAGCTGCATCGACTTTCTTGGCCATGGGGCCTCCGAAGGGGCAAGGGACACACCATCACGCCACTGCATTGGCGCCGCATGTCTCGGGTCGTCTTCGGACATTATAGCCGATTTGTCGGAAATAGGGTGAACTGCGCGGCTTAGAGTTGGAATTTTCGTAGCACAGGCGTCTCGCCTGTGTCCGCAGAGCGGAAATACAGGCCAGACCCCTGCGCTACGAAATACCTCATACTCTCTCATGCACACGCCGGGTGATATTGTCCGTTTCGAAAAGCCGTCATCCTGAGGTACTCCGAAGGATCTACGCGTTGCGGGGAGCCGGCAAGATCCTTCGGAGTACCTCAGGATGACGAGCAATTTCGTACAACTTCATGTGGCGTGTGTATCAGGATTGCGGTTGCGCAATCCGGACTCCGATCAATACGCCCGCTTCCGCCCCGCGGACCCGGCGTGGTGCATGCCGCGTCGGAGTGACGGCTTGGGGTGGACGATTCCGCCTCCAGGCTGATGCGGGCGCGGGGAGGCGGAATGGAACTTTCGCGCCGGGGCTTCGTGCCTGGCCAACGGGTGACGATGCTCCGGCGTGGCAGCCGCATGCTGCGGCTTGGAATGCCGGGCGGGCTCGCTGTGGGGATGGCGCGGCGCCGGCGCGGGGCGCGATGCCGGGGTTTGCCCATGCCGTCCGCCCGAGCGCGATGCCGCCGCGGATGACGCCGCCGAACCGCAGTGGAACGGATGCGAAACCTCCACCGGAATCGATCGGCGGACCAGCTTTTCGATCGCCTTGAGATTCGGCACTTCCTCCGGATCGCAGAACGACACCGCCGTCCCCGATGCGCCCGCACGCGCAGTCCGACCGATGCGGTGAACGTACGATTCGGGCTCGTGCGTCAGGTCGTAATTCACGACGTGCGAGACGTTATCGACGTCGATCCCGCGCGACGCAATATCCGTCGCAACCAGGATGGGCGTCTTGTTCGCCTTGAAATTCGCCAAGGCCCGCTCGCGCGCGTTCTGCGTCTTGTCGCCATGGATCGCCTCGGCTCGAATACCGCTGCTGTGCAGGCGTTTGACGACGCGATCGGCGCCGCGCTTGGTTCGCGTGAAGACGATGGTGCGCGCCATGGGGAGATCGTTGTAGAGATGAGCCAGCAGCGAGGGCTTGTCCTGGCGGGCGACGAAATAGACGGATTCCTCGACGCTTTCAACCGTCGACGAGACCGGCGCGACCTGCACGTTCACGGGATCGCGCAACAGCGCCTCGGCCAGCCCGCGGATCTCCGCCGGCATGGTCGCGGAGAAGAAGAGCGTCTGGCGGGCGGGCGGGATCTTCGCCACGATCTTGCGGATATCGTTGATGAAGCCCATGTCGAGCATGCGGTCGGCTTCGTCGAGAACGAGGATCTCGATGCCGCGCAGATCGGCGTGGCCCTGGTCCATCAGGTCGAGCAGCCGCCCGGGCGTGGCGACGACGACGTCGACGCCTTGCCGCAATGCGGTCACTTGCGGGCCCTGCCCGACGCCGCCGAAAATCACGGCGCTGCGGACGTGCAGGTTTTTCCCATAGACGCGGAAACTATCAGAAATTTGCGTCGCCAGCTCGCGCGTGGGGCAGAGGATCAGGCAGCGCACCTTGGGCGGGCCCGCCGGGCGCGGCTTGGTGGAGAGGCGCTGAAGGATGGGCAGGGCAAACGCCGCGGTTTTGCCGGTTCCGGTTTGGGCGGAACCCAGGACGTCGCGCCCGCTGAGCGCAAGGGGAATAGCCTGCGCCTGGATGGGCGTGGCAACGGTATATCCTTCGGAAGCAACGGCACGGAGGATCGGCTCAGAGAGCCGGAGATCGGAAAACTGCATTTCGGTCAGCCTTTCAGGGTGACAATGCGCACCCAAAAAGCCGACGGCAGACGCCGAAGAAAAAGGGCCAGTCGATGCGCTACAACTGAGCAAGGAATCAATCAGAAACACGCCGCTACGGGGGATTCGTGAAGGATCAGGCAGGCAGTTGTCTCACGTAGTATATCGGATTTTCGGGAAATGTCCATGAGACCCGAGAAAATCCGCCTGTGAGGGTCCATGTGAAACTGGTTTTTCACACGGGTCTGGCGTCTCTGGAAGCAGGTTCAGGCCCATCATCGTGACACGGGCGTCCCGCCCGTGCCTGAACTGTTTTGCTTGGATTGAGTATCGAAAAAAAACCGTTTCAACCTTCGATGACACACGCACGGGCGGGACGCCCGTGTCACGATCATGGTCCGAAACCGCTAAGCTCTGACGTTTTCAGATTTCATGCGATCCGAGATTCATGTATCATGCTCCCGATCGGATCCTTCGGTCACGTTCCGGCGGAGATCTTTGTCTGCAATCACATGGCACAGCCACCCAGCAACAATTCGGAAACCCCCGTCGGATCCGACGCCGAATCGGACGACCTTCGGGCGACAAACAATGAGCTTCTCGCCCGCATCGCCGAGCTCGAGGGCGAACTGGCCTTTCGCGGCGACGCTGCTCATGTCCAGCGGTTTCTGAGCTCGATCGTGGAAAATGTCCCGGTCATGATCTTTGTGAAGGACGCGGAAAAATTGCGTTTTGTCCGCGTGAACAAGGCCGAAGAGCAGGTGCTTGGCCTGCGCCGCGATGACTTGATCGGACGCACCGATTACGATTTCTTCCCCAAGGATGAAGCCGACTTTTTCACCAATAACGACCGCAAGGTTCTTGAAAGCGGGAAGCTGCTTGATGTCCCCGAGGAATCGATCCTGACGAGCAAGGGCATGCTCATCCTGCACACCAAGAAGATTCCCCTGCTCGACGATGATGGCCGGCCGCAATATCTGCTGGGAATCTCCGAGGACATCACCGAGCGAAAACGGGCCGAGGAGGAGCTGCATCAGACCAACCGCCGGCTCGAGGAATCGATCCGCTCCGAGCGCGAGGCGATGGGGGCGCTGAAGGAAGCGCACAGCCGGATGGTGCAATCGGAGAAACTCGCCGCCCTGGGGCAGCTCGTCGCGGGCGTGGCGCACGAGATCAACAACCCGCTGGCGTTTGTCACGAACAACGTCGTCGTGCTCCAGCGCGATTTCGCCGAGCTGAAGTCACTCCTCAAACTTTACCAATCTGCCGACGGCTCGCTGACGGCCGCAGCGCCCGATGTCGCGAAACAAATACACGACCTGATCGAACGCATCGATCTCCCCTACACGCTGGACAACCTGGCCGAAACCCTGACGCGATCGCGCGACGGGCTGAAGCGCATTCAGCAGATCGTCCACGACCTGCGCGATTTCTCCCGGCAGGAGGCGGTGGGCGAAGTCCAGGAGGGCGTCGACTTCAACGCGTGCGTCACCTCCACCGTCAACATCGTCCGCGGCCGCGCCCGCGCCGCCAAGGTCGAGCTGGAAACCGAGCTGGGAGAACTTCCGGAAATCACCTGCTACCCGGCCAAGCTGAACCAGGTCGTGCTGAACCTGATCGTCAACGCGATCGACGCCTGCCCCGAAGGGGGCCACGTGACCATCCGAACGCGCCGATCCGCCCATGGCGGGGTAGAGCTCGAAGTCGCCGACACCGGCTGCGGAATCCCCGCCGACATCCGCGACAAGATCTTCGACCCCTTCTTCACGACCAAACCGCCCGGGCAGGGAACCGGCCTTGGCCTGAGCATCTGCCACGGCATCATCGCCGACCACGGCGGCGCAATCCGCGTGGAATCGGAAGTTGGCAAGGGGACGAAGTTTTTCGTGAGACTCCCGGAGACGATGCCGGCGCAGAGGAAACGGTGAGGGAACCTGAACTATGAACTATGAACGCTGAACGCTGAACAGAAAACCACCCCGCACTTTTCCAGGTTTTTGTTCAGCGTTCAGTGTTCATCGTTCAGCGTTTCCCCTCAACACATCGGCTCCTTCAACGTCACCGAACTATGAACGCTGAACGCTGAACAGAAAACCACCCCGCACTTTTCCAGGTTTTTGTTCAGCGTTCAGTGTTCATCGTTCAGCGTTTCCCCTCAACACATCGGCTCCTTCAACGTCACCGAACTATGAACGCTGAACGCTGAACAGAAAACCACCCCGCACTTTTCCAGGTTTTTGTTCAGCGTTCAGTGTTCATCGTTCAGCGTTTCCCCTCAACACATCGGCTCCTTCAACGTCACTTCCAACCCCCGATCCAGTCGCGACGCCAGGGCACGCCCGTCCGCCAGCAGTTGCTTGCCGACGGATTCTCCGTCCGGAGTCAATGTTCCAAGCTTCCCGTCCAGCAGACCCGAAGCATAAGCAACGCAGCGCGATTCATAAGCGCGCAGATCGTTGAGCAGACGGTTGCGGTCGACGATCTGATCGTGGCGCTCGCCCGCCAGGCGAAGGGCGTGGACCAGTTCCTCCGGGTCCCATGGCTTGGTGATGTAGCGGAAGACGTTCCCCTGGTTGATCGCATCGATCACGGTCTTGATGTCGGCGTATCCAGTGAAGATCAGCCGCATGGCGCCGGGGTGCTCTTTCTTCATGCGATGGAGCAATTCGACGCCGGTCATTTGCGGCATGCGCTGGTCGGTCATGACCAGGTGAATATCGTACTCCTGAAGAATCTTGATTCCCTCTTCGCCACTCCGTGCGGTATGCACGTCGAATTCATGTCGGAGCAGATTCCGCAGCGAATAGAGCATCTCCGGCTCATCATCCACAACCAGGACAGGCCGCTTGAACGAGGCCGCGGGCGGACGAGACGTATCGGGCGATTCAGACATGGCCGTTTCCCTGAAGAAGACTTCGCAACGGAGGGAGTCTACAACCGGGCAATGAATCTTGCACTATGGAAACCGGGCAAAGGATGGGTTGTGGCACGGGTCGACGGTAATTCCTGAAGAAGTCCGTTGACATGCCGGCTTAATTTGTTATATGATTAATACAATGGACTTTGGATCCAGACGACACAGTCTACGTGATTCATGCCATGCCGCTGACAACGCGGCGCCGCAAGGGTCGTCGGTGACGCCGCTGGAGCAGGAACCCCATGCGTAAAACGAGCACGAGTAAGACAGCCGAAATGAGCGGACGGGAATTTGACGCTCTTCCAGACGCGGAAAAGGAACGGATCTTTCAGGAGATCGAACGCGGCACTCCGGAGCAGCGACGGGCAGAATCGCGCCCATTGAACGCGGCGGAGCGGGCGCGGTGGAAACGGGTCAAGAACAAGGTGGGCCGGCCACGCATCGGGAAGGGCGTCAAGACGATTGCCCTGAGCATCGAGCGAGGGTTGCTAGAACGGGCTGACGCGTATGCCAACAAGCATGGCATCAGCCGTGCACAGGTGATCGCGCAGGGATTGCTGGGCCTTCTCGGTGGCGCTCGCCGAGCCAAGGCAAGCTGATCGCGTTGTTGCACAGGTGGTTCATGGCCCACTATTCCACCACCATCGCCGGGCGCCGATATCAATTCGACGACCTGAAAGACCTCCTGGCCAAGGCCACCCCGCTGCGATCGGGCGACTGCCTTGCAGGAGTCGCTGCATCCGATGCACGGCAGCGCGCCGCGGCGCAGGCGGTCCTCGCGGACATCCCGCTGGCGCGGTTCCTCGAGCAGCCCATCATCCCATATGAACAGGATGATGTGACCCGCCTCATCATCGATACGCACGATGCCGCCGCCTTCGCCCCCGTGCGCGATCTGACTGTCGGACAGTTCCGCGAGTGGTTGCTTCGTTACGAAACGACGCCGGAAATTCTGACGGCCCTCGCTCCGGGGCTAACGCCCGAGATGGTCGCCGCTGTCAGCAAGATCATGCGAAACCAGGATCTGATCTTGGCCGCGGCGAAATGCCGGGTCGTCACGCGGTTTCGCAATACGCTCGGATTGCCCGGCCGATTCTCCGTGCGGTTGCAGCCCAACCATCCGACGGATGACCTCAAGGGAATCGCCGCCTCGACGCTCGATGGCCTCCTGTATGGCTGCGGCGACGCGGTGATCGGCATCAATCCCGCAACCGACAGCACCGCTGCCGTCCGGCGATTGCTCGATTTCCTCGCCGATCTGATCGGCCGCTACGAAGTGCCGACGCAATCGTGCGTGCTCGCCCACGTGACGACGCAAATCGCCGCGATCGAAGCGGGAGCGCCGGTGGACCTGGTCTTCCAGTCCATCGCCGGGACGGAAAAGGCCAACGCCAGTTTTGGCGTTTCCCTCAAACTGTTGCGCGAAGCCCACGAGGCCGCGCTGTCATTGAAACGCGGTTCGCTCGGCGACAACGTGATGTACTTCGAGACCGGCCAGGGCTCCTGTCTTTCCGCCGATGCCCATCATGGCGTCGACCAGCAGACGTGCGAAGCCCGCGCCTACGCCGTCGCGCGACAGTTCCGCCCGCTGCTGGTCAACACGGTGGTCGGCTTCATCGGTCCGGAATACCTCTACGACGGCAAGCAGATCATCCGCGCCGGACTCGAAGATCATTTCTGCGGGAAATTGCTCGGCCTGCCAATGGGCTGCGACGTCTGCCATACCAATCACGCCGAGGCCGATCAGAACGACATGGATACGCTGCTGACGCTGCTGGCGGTGGCGGGATGCAATTACGTGATGGGTGTGCCCGGGGCGGATGATGTCATGTTGAGCTATCAGTCGACGAGCTTTCACGATGCGCAGTACGTCCGCCAGGCGCTGGGCCTGCGGCCGGCGCCGGAATTTGAGGAATGGCTGGTCAGGATGGGCGTGATGGAAGGTGGGTTGAAGTTGGAGCGGGTGAATGTTCGGAATCGGTTATTAGCGGATTTGAGTGTATAGATAGAGGAGCGATCATTGCTCGATGTTGCTGAAATGTTCCCGCAAGCCCATCGTGCTTGCACGATGGGTAAATCCGGAGGAGGTCGAATGCCCGAGCGAAGCCCCGATCACTTGCCAAACGTCCTGGAATATGAGACACCGCGCGCATCACAGGATTCAGCGCCCGCGGGCAATTCCCTGCTGTGTGTGTTGAGGAATCCGTACGCGACGTCAACCGCAATCTCAACTGTATGGACTCAATCGCTGATGCCAGAATTCACTCATTTCGATGATCCATGGACGTCGCTGCGTCGCTTCACATCAGCGCGCATCGCCCTCGGCCGCGCCGGCGCGAGCCTGCCAACCGCGGAAGTTGTGGATTTCACTATCGCGCATGCCGCGGCGCGGGATGCGGTTCATGCGGCGCTGGACGTGGAGGCTCTCAGTGCAGCGCTGAAGTCGCTCGGACTTCCGGTTGTTTCCCTCGCGACGAAAGCGGCGGATCGTCAAATTTACCTGCAACGCCCCGACCTCGGCCGCCGGCTCGATGAACCGAGTTGCAAAGCACTCGCAGATCTCAGGGCGACCGATGTCGACGTCGCGTTGATCGTCGCCGACGGTCTCTCCGCGCCGGCGGCGCAGCGGCAGGCGCCGCCGTTGCT
>JADMIO010809271.1_pt1 | contig 85399 bp, 65 predicted proteins | sample 8958161 | NCBI WGS metagenome assembly JADMIO01 (sample SAMN16585339, study PRJNA669376) | soil metagenome | isolation source: Crop rotation soil | place: USA: Cullars Rotation, Alabama | collected 2011 | reverse complement strand
GCGACAACTTGTCCACGTGGAATTCTAAGCTTAGGATCCCAATGTGCTGGAAAGGCAGATATAACAATTTTGCGGCTCGACCACTTCGCGAAAATCGGGATCGGCCATCTCCTTTTGGCGGTCGCTCGCAGGTGGTAATGCATTGGGCGTGGTATAGACCGGTTTGCGCCGCAGTTCGCGAATCCCCGTCTCGTGCAAAACGCCTTGATCGAGCGCCTGCTTTTGCGCTTTGCGCTGCCGTTGCGTTGCCCTGGTCAACCGCCGCCGCTCCGCCACGTCGGGACAAAACACCTCGCCCGCCGCCTGCATCAGGCGCACGCGCTCTTCCTTCGCGAGCCCGGCCAGCAGCGTGCGATCGGCCGCGACGGCCTCCAAAAGTTCGGCGGCCGCCTTCAACTGCGCGGCCAGCGCGCCGTTTTCGGGGAGAGATTTCTTCGACATTCGATGAAACCGTGAACCTAACCGCCGCCAGCCCTCCGTCAAGCCGTTCATAAGCAAACGCCGGAGTTTCTCGGGGTTTCACTGATCGGCGCTTCCGCTCGCCCGCGCTTCAAAACGCTTGGTCTTCGCCTTAACGTCGTTGAATGCGCTGCTGGATTGTTTCGCTGCTTTTTGTGCTCGGCGCCTGCGCGACCAAACCTCCGCAAGCGCCGGTCTTCACCGCGCAAGACCAGCAGTTCGCCGTGCGCAACCAGGGCTACAGTCTCCTCTTCAAACTGCTCTCCGATGAAAAAGATGTCTCCAAACTTCTCCTCGTCAAAAAAGAGCAGCCGGATGTCGGCGCTCTCTTGAAGAAAATCTCCGAGATTTCGGGCGCCGCCGCAAAACAACTGGAAGCTTTCTCAAAAGCCGATCCTCATCTGCATCTCGAAATGGACGGGCTGCCGCTCGCGGAAAAACAGACGCGCGATCTTATCGGCAAAACGCATGCCAAGGAACTCATCTCCAAGAGCGGCGACAAATTCGAGCTGCGCATCCTTCTCACACAGGCGGAGGCGCTCACCTACGGCGCTCATCTCGCCGTAATCATTCAAGGATTTGAAACGGATTCCGCGCGCCAAAAATTTCTGGCCGACACTTCGCAGCGTTATCAGGAGCTTCATCAATCGCTGATCGATCTCATGCACACGCGCTGGAAAATGCCCTCTACAAAGTGAGCAGTTTCGGCCGGATTCGACGTTATTCTTCAATTCCAAATTCTTCGGCGCGGCGCTTTAATCGACGTGATGACCGCTGTCGCCGCCCCACAGTCCCTGCCGGATGCATTTCTGGAGTCGCTGCGCGCCATCGTTGGGACCGAGGGCATCCTGTCAAATCCTGCCGAGCTGGTTGTTTACGAATGCGACGCCTACACGCTGGAGAAGATGCTTCCGCACGCCGTCGTTCTTCCGAAGGACACCGAGGAAGTCGCCGCCGTCGTGAAGCTTTGCGCCGAACATAATCTCCCCATTATTCCGCGCGGCGCCGGCACGAGCCTCAGCGGCGCCGTGCTCCCGGTGACGGGCGGTGTCATGATTGGCCTCAGCCGGATGAACCGCATTATTTCAGTGGATTACCGCAATCGCCGCGCGCTCGTCGAAGCTGGTTGCGTTAACGCGCATGTGACGAACGCCGTCAAATCGCGCGGTCTGCTCTACGCGCCCGATCCTTCCAGCCAGCCCGCTTGCACGATCGGCGGCAACGTCGCCACCAATTCCGGCGGGCCGCACACGCTCAAATACGGCGTCACGACGAACCACGTGCTCGGTTATGAAATGGTCCTCGCCGATGGCCGCATCGTCTGGCTCGGCGCCAAACCGGACGGCGGTGAAGATATTTTCGGCTACGATTTGCGCGGCGCGGCCCTGGGCGCCGAAGGCATGTTCGGCGTCGTGACGCGCGTGCTCCTGCGCCTCGTCCGAGCGCCGCAGGCTTACAAAACCATGCTTGGCGTTTTCGAAACCGTCGCCGACGCCAGCCAAACAGTCACTGACATCATCGGCGCCGGCATCATTCCCGCCGCGCTCGAGATGATGGATCAACTCATCACCCAGGCCGTCGAGGCCGCTTATCAATTCGGTTTTCCGCTCGATGCCGGCGCTGTCCTCATCATCGAACTCGACGGACCGCGCGCCGGCCTTGGCCGCCAGGCCGATCGCGTGATCGAGATTTGCCGCGCCAACCGCGCGCGTGATGTTCGCTCCGCCAAAACCGCCGAAGATCGCGCCCTCCTCTGGAAATCGCGCAAACGCGCGTTCGGCGCCATTGGCCGGCTCAGTCCGAATTTTCTCACGCAAGACGGCGTCGTGCCGCGCTCGAAACTTCCGGAGATCATGCGTTTCATCCATGAAACCAGCGCCAAATACGGCCTGCGCATCCCGAATGTTTTCCACGCCGGCGACGGCAACATCCACCCGCTCGTCCTCTACGATGAACGGGATCCGGGGCAGGTTGAGAAGGCTGTCCAGGCCGGCAACGACATTTTGGAAAAGTGCATCGAATTGGGCGGCAGCGTCACGGGCGAACACGGCATTGGCGTCGAGAAAATCGATTTCATGGCCAAACAATTTACGCCCGCTGACCTCGATGCCATGCGCAAACTCCGCGAAGTTTTCGACCCGGGGCAACGTTGTAATCCGCACAAAATGTTTCCCGGCTCCAAACGGTGCGCGGACTTCCATCCGAAAAAGCAAGCGTCGGCCTAGTCAACGATGCCAAACGCTTTTCTCACGAATCGCCTCGCCCCGGCCCTGACTCGTCTGAGCGAAAACGCTTACCTCTCCGCGATCCGCGCCGGCATGGTTTCGATCGCGCCGCTCACCATTATTGGCGGGCTCTTCCTGATCATCACCAATCTGCCGATCAGCGGATGGGAAGATCGCGTCAAACCCTACGCGGACCTTCTGCAGGTTCCGGTGACCGCGACCTTCGGCATGCTCGGTCTCTTTGCGTGCTTCGCCATCGCTTACGATTTTGGAAAGCAGCTCAAGCAGGAGGCGATCGTCAGCGCGTCCCTGGCCGCGCTCATCTTTGTCCTCATCAATCTCGATCCGAAAACACAATCCATCGTCACGGATAACTTGGGCTCCAAAGGGCTCTTCACCGCCATCGTGGTCGCGCTCATCTGTGTGCGCGTGCAAAAATTCTTCACCGACAAAAATCTCGTGATCAAACTTCCCGCCAACGTGCCGGCCGTCGTTTACGAGTCGTTCCTCTCCCTGGTCCCCATGCTCTTTCTGGTCGTAATTTTCTGGCTGATTCGCCATCTCCTCGGCTTCGACATCAATCACGCTGTCCAAACCATTTTTAGCCCCATCGTTTTCGCCCTAAACACCCTGCCGGGCATCCTCACCTACGCGTTCCTTGTCACGATGCTCTGGTCCATTGGCATCAACGGCGACAACACCATGGATGCCATCGTCGCGCCGATCTTCCTCCAGTACCTCGCCGAAAACATCACCGCTTTCACCAATCACCAGCCGCTGCCTTACATCACCGCTTACGGATTCTTCACCACGTTTGTAAACGTCGGCGGCACCGGCGCGACCATCGCCCTCGCGCTGATCATGCTCAATTCGCGCGAGCCCGGTTTCCGAAAAATTTCGCGCCTGAGCCTCCCCACGCAAGTTTTTCAAATCAACGAACCAATCTTCTTCGGCTTTCCCATCGTGTTGAATCCGATCTTCATGATCCCCTACATCCTCAACGCATTGATCCTCACCGCCGCCACCTACCTGTTGATGGCGGCGCATCTCATCAGCAAGCCGGTCATCAACATCCCGTGGACAACGCCGCCGATCATCGGCCACTTTCTCGCCACCAACGGCGACTGGCGCGCCGCAGTGTGGGGTTTTCTCTCCATCATCATCGCCATGGTGATCTACTACCCCTTCGCCAAAACCGCCGAGCGCCAGCGATTGATGCAGCGAAAAGCTCCGGTAGGAGCGCCACGTTCATAGAAGCCGGAATCCAATCACGTGTACCTCGGTAGGAGCGGCATGTTTGCGCGGACACGCCGGCAAGCAGACCAATTATTTGATGGAAACACCGTGGCGTTCGAGCGTGGTCCCTTCGCGCCAGGCGAGCTGGGCCAGCGCGTTGTTGTAATCCGCCAGGGCGCGAATCTCATCCGAACGCCGAACGGTCAGGTCGCGCTGGAATTGCAGCACAAAGAAACTCGTGCTCTTGCCGTTCTCAAGTTTCTTTTGTTCGGCCGCCAACGCTTCCTGCGCAAACGCCCGCGCGGCCCGCGTCGCCTCCACTCGCTCGAAGCTGCTGCGAATCAATTTCACTGCGTCATCAATCTGCACCATGATCTGCTGCTCCAGACGCTTATATTCGACGAGCGACTGTTCCTGGTCCGCCTTCGCGCTTTTGAGACGCGCGCGCGCCGAACGATTCCCCAGCGGGATGTCCAGGATCACACCATATGAATAACGCGGGCTCCGGCCGCGCGGCAAATCCCCGAGGATGTCGTTGAAGCCATTCCCGCGTTCGTTGTGTCCGTAGCTGCCAACGAGGTCCAGTTCCGGCCACAATTGATTCTTGCGTAATTTCAGCACGATGCCGGCGCGTTCCAGCGCATACTTCAACTCCATTAAATCGCCGCGCTGCGTCAACCCGCGCCTCCAACTCTCCTGCACGTCCGAAGTCGCCGGCACCGCCACCAGGTTCTCGACCGGCTCCAGGTTCACCGCATTCCATTCGGCGTATTTGTCCGTGATCAATCCTTTGAGGATGTTCTGCTGTTCGGAGAGAAGGCGCTCCGCGTCGATCAGCGCCGCGCGCGTCGACGCGACTTCCGATTCAGCCTGCTTTTCATCGAGAGGCGCGAGAGCGCCGACTTCCACGCGCTTGCGGTTTTCGCGCAGAAGCTGGCTGGCCAATTCCAGCGCGGTCGCCTGCACCTTCACGTTTTCACGCGCGAAAATCAGGTTATAATAGGCCCGCTCCACTTCGAAGAGTTTGTCCATGATCAACTGGCGCAGTTGCTCTTCGGAAATGCGGAGATTTCGGCGATTGATCTGGATCGTCGCGCGCGACGTATCGATCCAAAAATTCCGCAGCAAAGGCTGGCGCAGGCTAATGCCGAAATCGCCAGTGTACTCATCCGCGCCGAAGGTCCCCGTCCCCAGTTTCCGGTTCTGTTTCCTCAAGCCGCCGCCCAGGCTGTAGGTCAATCCGCTCGGCGCGTAACCTTGCACGAAGTTGCCGATGTCGGCGTCCCAATTGTCGTTGTCGATAATGAGCGGATCGATTTGGCGGCCGAATTCGTCGAAACCGCCCGGCGAAGTGTTATTCACATGCGTATAAGCCAGGCGCAAATCCGGCTCATAAACCGCGAACGCTTCCGACAACGCGAACTGCGAAATCGTTGGGTTAAACCGCGAGACCTGGATATCCAGATTGCTTTGCAGCGCCATTTGCACTGCCTCCGCCAGCCCGATCTGCCGGTTGGGATTCGCTGCGGTGTTGGCCGTGCCGACGGCGGCTGAAGAGGTGTTCGTCGCGGCCGGATTTTGCGCGTGCAAAGCGCTGCTCCCCAGGAGCGCGCAAACTAAAGCGATCTTTCGCATTGAAGGGCGGAGCATGATTAAATTACGAAAATTCGTCAAAGCAATGTATTGGCGATCCTTGGCGGTCACATACTCCGATGCGATTCAGCGCGATTCTATTCACGGTTTTGTAGTTTGACACGCCACCCCGCCGTCGAGTTACGGATTTTTCGCCATCCACCCGTCCTGAAGCTGAATGATTCGATTTCCGTACGCGGCGTTCTGCTCCGAATGTGTCACTTGAATAATCGTGGTCCCTTCGTCATTCAACCGCTTAAAAAGCTCCATGATCTCCTTGCCCTGCGACGTGTGCAAATTCCCCGTCGGTTCGTCCGCGAGAATCAGCCGCGGATTGGCGATCACCGCCCGCGCCACGCCCACCAACTGCTGTTGGCCGCCCGAGAGTTGATTCGGAAACAGATCTTTTTTCGCGACGATCCCAAACCGATCCAGAACATCCGCCACCCGCGACTGCCGTTCGCTCCGCCGCACATCACGATACGAAAGCGGCACGTCCAGGTTTTCGGCGACGGTCAAGTCATCCAGCAGATGATACTGCTGAAAAACAAAGCCGATATTTTTCTTGTTCAATTCCGCGCGCGCCCGTGGCGCCAGCGAATGCACTGCCACGTCATCGAAATAATATTCGCCCTCCCACGACGCATCGAGCATTCCGATGATGCTCAGCAACGTCGATTTCCCAGCGCCCGACGGCCCCATGATCGTGATGAACTCTCCTTCGCCAATGTCGAGGTTGATTTGCCGCAAGACATACGTCATCCCCGCGCGCGTCTTGAAACACTTTTCAATGTTGCGCAGCCGGATCAACGGCCCTTTTGCGGTTTCGGTCGGATCGGAGAGTGGTTCCACAACTGTTTGGCTCATAAAATAAAATCATTCACACCGCAAAGCGAGCATTGGATCGGCCTTTGTAGCCCGGCGCGCCGGAAGCCAGCACGCCACTAACGCCACCGCCAGCAACACCGCCGGCGCGGTGAGAAAGGTAATCGGATCTTGGGCGCCGACGCCATATAGCAGCGCGCGCAACGAGCGCGTCAACAGCAATGCCGCGATCAATCCGGTCGCCACGCCGCTTCCCACCAGCAGCATGCCCTGGCTTATGATGAGATTCAAAATGTCGCTGCGTTGCGCGCCCAGCGCCATGCGCACGCCGATTTCATGCGTGCGTTGCGAAACCACATACGACATCACGCCATAAATTCCCACTGCGGACAGCAGCAGCGCCAGACCGGCAAATCCCCCCAGCAAGATCAAATTCAGCCTCCGCGGCGCGAAGGCCTGCGCGAGGCGTTCCTCCATCGTCATGATTTCATACACCGGCTGATTCGCGTCGATCGAACGGACCACGCCGCGAATGGCCGATTCCAGAGCCGCCATATCGCCGCTGGATCGAATCACCAGACGAAAACGGCGGTTCGGGTCCTGCATTATCGGACGATAAAGTTCCGGCGCAACTTTGGCCTCCAGCTTATTGGGCAGCACATCGCTAACGACGCCAATAATGGTCACGAAACCTTCTCGCGCTGGAGCGCGAACACGCTTGCCAATCGGATTGCCGACGGGAACGAAATGTTTCACGAACGCTTCATTGACCACCGCCACCGACACGCTGTCAGGTCCATCGCGACGGTCGAAAACGCGGCCGTCGCGCAATTTGATTCGCAACGCTGAAAAGAAATCCGGCGTCGCCGACACAAAACTGATTGGACCTGGCTTCATTTCGCCTTCCAATCCGGTGAACATCAGGTTCGAGTAATCGGCGAGCGGGATATGGTCCGTCGCCGCGGCGATTTCGACGCCGGGCAGCGCGCGCACGCGTTCGAGGAGGCGCTCGATAAAACCATTTTGTTGCGGCGATTCCGGATAATGTTCCTGCGTCAAAATCATCGAAGCGGTGAGGACCGACTCCGGCTGAAAACCTTTATCCGCGCTGCGCAGTTGCATAAAACTCCGAAACAGCAAGCCCGCGCCGGCGAGCAAGACAATCACCAGGGCCGATTGCAGAACCACCAGGCCGCTGCGAAAACGATTGCGCGTCCGGCTTGCGCCGCCCGCTCGCGAGCCTTCCTTCAACGCGTCGTTCACATCCGATCCAGCCGCCTGGTAAGCCGGCGCGAGGCCGAAAAGAATCCCCGTGCCGAGCGCAATCAACGCCGTGAAAGCGAGCACCCATCCATCGATGCTGATCGTGCCCATCTTTGGCAGGTGCGCCGAAGCGTAAACACGCGCGAGATCGAGCGACCAATTTGCAAGCAACAACCCCAACAACGCCCCCGCGCAGGAAAGCAACAGGCTTTCGATGAGCAATTGGCGAATGATTCGCGAACGCGCCGCCCCGAGCGCTGTGCGGATGGCGATCTCCTTCTGCCGGGCCGTGGCGCGCGCAAGGAGGAGGTTTGCGACATTTGCGCAGGCAATGAGCAAAACGAATGCGACCGCCGCCACGAGGATAATGAGCGTGCCGCGCACGTTGGAAACGATTTGTTCGTGCCAGCCGATCAGCTCGATCCGGCTCGGCGGCGGGCCCACGCGAATGTTTTCGCCGCCTTCGCCCCCTTCACCGGCCCCTCGCTCCTTTTCCGGCGGCGGCCCGTTGAACGCCTTCACCACGATTTGGTTGCCATTGGGCGGAGCGCCGGGGGCCTCGCCTGGCGGTTGATTGCCAATTTGCGGGCCGGCTGCGTTTCGGATCGATGAATTGCGGTGCGAGATGGTGTCGATCTCCGCCCGCGCTTGTTCGATCGTGACGCCCGGTTTGAGTCGACCCAGAATTTCCATCAACGTAATCCGCGGCTCACCCACGCGCTCGACCACCGGATCGAGACGGAACGGCGCATAAACCTCGAATGGCTCGCGAAACACGAAACGGGCAGGCAGGACGCCGACAACGACCGCCGATTTTCCATCGATCTGAATCGCCTTGCCGATGATATTCACATCCGACGAGTAACGCCGCTTCCAAATCGAATGCGTGAGCATTACCACGCGCTCGGCGTTGGGCAAATCCTCCTGCGGCAGAAAAATCCGGCCAAGCAACGGCTGCACTCCCAACATCGCAAAGAATCCATCCGTCACGCTTCCCATCCGCACCCGTTCCGCGCTTTCGCCGCCGGTCAAGTTCACGTCATCGCCGCTGAACGCCGCGATGTGTAAAAAGCTTTTTGCCTCGTCTCGCCAATCGAAAAAATCGGTCCCGCTCAACACCTCGCCGCTTCCAAAAATGTTCGGCCCCTCCTGCTCCGCGCGCGTCTCAATGCGCTTCGGCTGAACGAGCTGACCGGGATCGCGATAAGGCAGCGGGCGCAGCAGGATGGCGTTCACCAGCGTGAAAATGGAAGTGTTCACGCCGATGCCGAGCGCCAGTGCGATAATCGCGAGCGAGGTCACCCCCGGTGTTTTCCTCAGCATCCGCAATCCAAACCGCACGTCTTGCCAGAAAGTATCCATACACGTTAAACGACAGCGACAATGCAAAGGTTGTGCCACCCGCGTTTTTCGCGCATTTCCCGCAATTCCGACGCATCTTCCGGCACGCTTGGGAATTTCAAGTCCCGCTTTCGGGAAGCCTCCATCTTGGAAGAAATCGAGAGGCGAGATTCTGATTTCCACCGCGACGGCAATCAAATCGCCTTCCGTGCACAAAGCCAAATGCCCCGCTTGCTTCGGCGCGACAACTTTGCTTGGCTCGCGTTATGCGCGAATTCGTCATTGGGCTGGACCTTGGCGGCTCCAGCGTCAAGTGGCTGGCGGTGGATAGGGCAGGGGAGCAGCTCGCGCAGGGCAATGTTGCGTTCGATGCGGAACGTCCGATGCATTGGGCGGAGGAGATTCGGCAGGTGGTGTCCAGCGTTCCCGCGGAACAGCTCGGATCGCTGCGCGGCATCGGCATTTCTGCTCCGGGGCTGGCCGCGCGCGACGGGCGTTCAATCGCTTTCATGCCGGGCCGGCTGGCGGGACTGGAGAACCTGGTCTGGCGGGATTTTCTGCAAACGCCATTTCCTGTTCCGGTGCTGAACGATGCTCACGCGGCGCTTCTTGGGGAATGCTGGATTGGCGCGGCAGCGAATTGCGCCAATGTCGTGATGCTCACGCTTGGCACGGGCGTCGGCGGCGCCGCGATGGTCGATGGGCGTTTGCTTCTTGGCAACATCGGACGCGCGGGGCATCTCGGCCACGTTTGTCTCGATCCCGCCGGCGCGGTCGACGTCACGAACATGCCGGGCAGCATCGAAATGGCGATCGGCAATTGCAGCATTCTCGAACGCAGCAACGGCCGCTTCAAAACGACGCACGATCTCATCGCGGCGCACAATGGTGGCGACGCCGGCGCGACGACCATCTGGCTTAAATCGGTGCGCGAGCTCGCCTGCGGCGTCGCCTCCTTCATCAATGTGCTCGATCCCGAAATGGTCATCATCGGCGGCGGCATCGCGCGCGCGGGCCCCGCGTTGTTCGAACCGTTGGAGGCGTTTGTTCGCCCGATCGAATGGCAGCCCGGCGGCCACAAAGTTCCTATTGCGCCCGCCAGGCTCGGCGAGCATGCCGGGGCGTTGGGCGCCGCCCGGCGCGCATGGGATGTCTCAGTTCAATGAAAGATCTTCCGGACCTTCCGCGATCAAGCGATATTTCCAACCTTTGGCTTTGAGAATCTCCTGCCAGAGATCGCTTGGATCGGCGCGAAAAACCAAATCGACCGAGGCGGGATGCGTCACCCACGCATTGCGTTTGAGTTCGGCTTCCAACTGCCCTGGACTCCAACCGGCGTAGCCCGCGAATAACCGTATCTGTTGCGTGGACGCAAACGACTGACCCAGGTCGACCAGTTCCTCGAGCGAATGGCCAAGGCTGAGATTTGCCATGACATTGGCGTCCGGCAAAAAAATATCGGAATGCAAATAACTCAACGCCGAAGTCTGCACCGGCCCGCCGAGATAAAGATTCATCTCCTTGATGACATCGGGCAAATCGGCCACCAACACTTCGCCGACTTTGTTTGGGCTGGCCTGGTTCAGGACCAAACCGAAAGCGCCCTGCGGATCGTGCTGGCAGATCAAAACGACTGATCGATTGAAGAAAGACCCCCGCAATTCGCCACTGTCCAGGAGCAACTGCCCCTTCAGAGACTCAAATTCCGATCCCATACTCGCCGCAGGCAATGTGCCTTAGGCTTGAACGCCTGACAATGGGGGATTAAGCTGGGGCATGACGAAATGGTTGATGCTGGCGCTTTGCGCGTTGATTGTGACTGGTACGGCGTGCCGTTCTCCCAACGGCAGCCGCGAATACGTGCCTGGCCGCGGCTGGGTCCCCAATAGATAATTCGCGCCGGCGGCGTGAGTTGTGCTATAATTCGGCGAACTCACTGAAACCATGTTGAAGCATTTTCGGACGCTCCTTCTCTGTCTTTGCGCGGCTCTGTTTTTCACTTGCGCCCAGGCTCAAGTCGTCATCAACGAAATTCTCGCGGAGAACGCGACTGGCCTTCAGGACGAGGATAAAGAGCGTTCGGATTGGATCGAAATTTACAACGCTGGCGCCGCGGCAGTAAATTTGGCGGGCTGGTCGCTGACGGACGAACCGGACGTTCTCGCGAAATGGAAATTTCCTTCCACGAACATCGCGGGCAATGGATACGTTTTGGTTTTTGCTTCGGGAAAAAACCGCGCGGTTGCCGGCAAGCAACTTCACACCAGTTTTAAGCTGAGTTCGGGCGGCGAATATCTCGCCCTCGTCAAACCGGATGGTCAGACGATCGCCTCGGAGTTTGCGCCTGAATTTCCTCAGCAGAATCCAAATATTTCCTATGGTTTGGCGGGCGGCAGTCTGACGGACCTTCGGTTTTTCGCGACGCCGAGTCCCAACGCGGCCAACGCCGCCGGTGCTTCTGATCTTTCAGCCGAGCCGGTCTTTTTGGTTCCGGGCGGCGCTTACGGGAATAGCGTCACGATTCAATTGGCCGCAACGCAGCCCGGCGCTGTGATCCGTTATACCACGACGACCAACGAGCCGACCGCGGCATCTACGATTTATACCAGCCCTCTGACGTTCGCGAGCACAACGATCGTGCGCGCGAAGGCATTCGTTCCGGGACTGATTCCGAGTTCCACCGTAACGCGCACTTACACGATTCTCGACACCACAGCGGTCAATTTCAACTCGAATCTGCCGGTGCTGGTCCTGAGCACATTCGGCCAGGCGCCAAGTCAAGACTGGCCGGTGGCCGTCTCGGCCTTGTTGGTTGGCACCAATGGAACGCGCGCGTTTTTGAGCAGCAAGCCGGACTTCGAAGGACGCGGCACGATCAAAATTCGCGGCTCGAGCTCGACGCAGTTCCCGAAGAAATCGTTTGCGTTCGAAGTGCAGGACGAACTCCTATTGGATCGCAAAGTTTCGCTCCTTGGCATGCCCAAGGAATCTGATTGGGTGCTCTATGCGCCCTACACCGACAAGACGTTCATGCGCGATGTGCTCGCGTATGAAATGAGCAACGCCATCGGCACGTACGCGCCGCGCACCCGTTTCATTGAGGTATACGTGGATCAAAACGGCGGCAAATTGACGCAGGCCGAATACGTTGGCGTTTACGTTCTCATCGAAAAGATCAAACGCAGTGACAAGCGAGTGGATATCGCTGAGTTGCTGCCGACGCAAACAACGCAACCGGAAGTTACCGGCGGCTACATCTTCAAGAAAGATCGGCTTGATCCAGGCGACGTGGGCTTCAGCACCAGCCGGGCGGGCGGGTTCGCGTGGGTTGAACCCAAGGAGCAGCAGATCGTCCCGAGCCAGAAAAGCTATTTGCTGAATTATCTGAGCCAGTTCGAAACGGCCCTTTACGCCGCGAATTTCACGAACAAAACGTACGCAAATTTTTACGATGTGGATGCCGGCATCGACCATCATCTGCTCGTCGAGTCGTGCAAGAATATTGATGGCTATCGGCTGAGCACCTACGTTCACAAGGATCGCCTGGGCAAAGTCGCGATGGGGCCGATTTGGGATTACAACCTTTCGCTCGGCAACGCGAACTACAATGACGGCTTCAACACCGCCAACTGGTATTATCCTTTGGCCGGCGATTATCCGTGGTACACGCGGCTGTTCCAGGACCCGGATTTTAAACAGCGTTATACCGACCGATGGTATCAGATTCGCGGCGGCTATTTTGCCACGACCAACATTCTTCCACGCATCATCCAGATCGCCAACGTGCTCGGCGAATCGGCTGCGCGCGATAACGCGAAATGGAAAACGCTCGGCGTCTACGTGTGGCCGAACCCGGACGGATACGCCACCCGCAAAACATATCGTTCCGAAGTCGATTGGATGACCAACTGGGTCCGCGGCCGCTTCGCCTGGATCGATACGCAGTTCACCAAAGCGCCCGCGCTCAGCCATCTCGGCGGCGCCATCCAGCCCGGGATGATGCTGACCATCACTAACTACGTAAACCCGGTTTACTACACGACAGACGGGAGCGATCCGCGTCTGCCTGGCGGCGCCATTTCGCCCAAGGCGACGATCTACAGCGGGCCGTTTGCCATCAATGCCAATACCCGCGTCACTGCGCGCTCTTACCGAAGCGCCAGCCTTTGGAGCGCACCGGTCAGCGCCAGTTACCTCATTGAACGGCCGCAACTCGTGATCACCGAGATCATGTACAATCCCGATCCCGACCCGGCGAAGGATTATGAATTTATCGAACTGAAAAACGTCGGCGCGACCCCGCTCGACCTGAAGGGTTTTCGTTTTTCAAACGGCATCGATTTTACGTTCACCAATTCTCTCACGCTCGCGCCGGGAGGGCTTGGCGTGCTCGTGAAGGATCCTGCCGCTTTCACCGCGCGCTTTGGCGAGGTTGCGAATGTCGCCGGCCAATACACGGGCGCTTTGGAGAACAACGGCGAACGAATCGTCCTCGAAGGACCGGCTGGTGAACGTATGTTCGATTTTAGTTACAACAACGCGTGGTATCCAGCCACCGACGGCTACGGCTTTTCGCTGTCGATCAAGAATGAGCGCGCGACGTCCGCGACCTGGGATGTGAAGGAAAGCTGGCGCGCGAGCGCAAGCCTCGGCGGCTCCCCGGGCATTGATGAGCCGGCGGTCAGCCGCCCGACTGTTCTCATTAACGAAATCCTGACTCACACCGATGCTCCGCAAGTCGATTCAATCGAGTTATACAATCCGGGCGCGACGGACGTTGATATCAGCAACTGGTATTTGAGCGATGATCGCGGCGAGGCGCGCAAATTTAAAATTCCGAGCCCAACGGTCATTCGAGGCCACAACTACGTCGTTTTCACCGAAGATGACTTCAATAAAGATCCGCTCGCGCCCACGAGCTTCGCCCTGAGCTCCAATGGCGATGAGATTTATCTCTTCTCGGCCGATGCCGCGGGCAATCTCACCGGCTTTACGGATGGCTTCGCTTATGGCGCTGCCGCGAATGGGGTGAGTTTCGGACGGATCGTGACGAGCGACGGGAAAGTGCATTACACCGCGCAAACTTCGCGGACTCCCAGCGTTGCCAACTCCGCCCCAGCGATCGGTCCAGTTGTGATCAACGAAATCCGCTACGCGCCGAACGCTTACGAAGCGGAATTCGTCGAGCTGAAGAACATCAGTTCGCAGGAAGTGAAACTCTATGACCCCGACCATCCGGAGAACACCTGGAAGGTCAACGGCCTCGATTTTAATTTTCCGATGAATGTAAGCATTCCCGCGGGCGGAATTATTCTCGTCGTGCAAAGCGATCCAGAGAGGTTTCGCGCCGCCAACACTCTGCCGCCCACCGTGCCGATTTATGGACCGTATTCCGGCGCGTTGCAGGACGATGGCGAGATGTTGCAGTTGCTGCGGCCGGATGCGCCTGAAACAGTCAACGCCGGCTCTGTGAAGATTCCGATGATCGTTGTCGACGAAGTGCGCTACAACGACAAGGCGCCATGGCCAGTGATCACCAGTGGCGGAAGGTCGCTCGAACGAATTTTCTCGAGTGAATACGGCGACGATCCGCTAAACTGGCGCGCTCGCCCCGGGGCCGGATCGCCCGGACTCGACAATCCCTCCAGCGACTGGGACGCGTGGCGCGCGCGAGTTTTCACCGCGTCTGAACTCGACGATCCGTCGATCAGCGGCAGTTCCGTCGATCCCGACCAGGACGGCTACACCAATCGTGACGAATTTCTCGCCGGTACTGATCCAAAATCCGCCGGCAGCGCTCTGCGACTGAACTCGACCGGCTCTTTGAGCGTGCAATTCGAAGCCGCGGCGGATCGCACCTACACGGTGTACTTCCGCTCCTCACTGACCCACGATGTGTGGACCGCGATCGGCAGATATCCTGCCACCGCGGACGCGCACACGGTTCAAGTGGAGAATCCGCAACCGGGTTATTACCGGCTGGCCGTCCCATAGATCTGCCCATTCGGCTACGGGGTGGCCGCAACTTCAGGCGCAACCTCCGCCATCACCAGCCGGTAAAATGTGCCGAGCGGCGATGGCTCGACGGGAATCCGATCGCGGAACACTCCCTCCGTAAGCACGATCCAGTTCTGCAAATCCGTGGACATCTCCAACGTTCCCTCGACTTCGAATCCTTCTCCCAACGAAACTGCGGTCCCCGAAGCCGTCACCTCCATCGTGAGAAACACCCCTTCAGACTTCAAGCGGTTGCCTCTCTTAAACTGCGCCCTGGCTGTCATCGACGGTCAAATCGAAGGATGGCGTCACCACCGCGCGCACGATCACATTGAATGATTGTGTCGTGCTCATCGAAGGGCTGCCGCTATCGTCCACTGCCACCGCGAACCGGTTTGTGCTCGGCGCTTCCGACGAACTCGGCGTCCAGCTAAAGAGCCCTGAAGAAGCGTCGATCGTCGCGTTCGTTGAACCTTCCAGTAACCTAAAGCTGAGTGTTTGCGCTGGTGTGTCGGAGTCATTCGCGTGCGTGATCACCGAAACCGTCTGGCCGGCATCCGCAACCTGATCGAGAATTGGATCAAGGATCGGCGGCGTGTTCGGGGGCGGCGTCACGACCGCCCGGACAGTGATGTTGAACGACTGCGTGGCGCTCATGGAAGGACTGCCGTTGTCATCCACCGCCACCGCAAATCGATTTGTGCTGGGCGCGTCCGACGAACTCGGAGTCCAGCTAAAGACTCCCGAAGAAGCATCGACCGTCGCATTCGTTGAACCCTCCACCAACCTAAAGATTAGCGTTTGCGCCGGTGTGTCGGAGTCGGTCGCGTGCGCGCTCACCGAAATGGCCTGTCCAGCATCAGCAACTTGATCATCAATCGGTTCCAAGACCGGCGCCGTGTTCGCCGGCGGCGTCACCACGCCCCGCACCGTAATGTTAAAGGATTGCGTCGCGCTCATCAGAGGACTGCCGCTATCATCCACGGCGACCATGACTCGATTCGTGCTCGCCGGCTGCGAAAGCCTCGTTGCCCAAGAGAACACTCCTGACGAAGGGTCTATCGTGGCTCCACTCGGCGCCTGGACCAACCGGAACGTCAACGCCTGCGCGGGCACATCGGAATCGCTCGCATGAGCCGTTACGGACACAGTCTGACCAGCATCCACGCTTTGATCCGGAATCGGATCGAGCGTCGGCGCTGTGTTCGGTGGCGGAAGTGCGCGCACTGTAATTGTAAACGACTGCGTCGCGCTCATCGAAGGATTCCCGCTGTCATCCACCGCGACGGTCACTCGATTCGTACTCGACGACTGCGAAGAACTCGTTGCCCAGGTGAACACGCCTGAAGAAGCGTCGATCGTTGCTCCACTCGGCGCTTGCACCAATCGGAAAGTGAGCGTCTGCGCGGGCGTGTCCGAATCGCTCGCATGAGCCGTTACAGACACAGTCTGACCAGCATCCACGCTTTGATCCGGAATCGGATCAAGCGCCGGCGCTGTGTTCGGTGGCGGAAGTGCGCGCACCGTAATTGTAAACGACTGCGTCGCGCTCATCGAAGGATTCCCGCTGTCATCCACCGCGACGGTCACTCGATTCGTACTCGACGACTGCGAAGAACTCGTTGCCCAGGTGAACACGCCTGAAGAAGCGTCGATCGTTGCTCCACTCGGCGCTTGCACCAATCGGAAAGTGAGCGTCTGCGCGGGCGTGTCCGAATCGCTCGCATGAGCCGTTACAGACACAGTCTGACCAGCATCCACGCTTTGATCCGGAATCGGATCAAGCGCCGGCGCTGTGTTCGGTGGCGGAAGTGCGCGCACCGTAATTGTAAACGACTGCGTCGCGCTCATCGAAGGATTCCCGCTGTCATCCACCGCGACGGTCACTCGATTCGTACTCGACGACTGCGAGGAACTCGTTGCCCAGGTGAACACGCCTGAAGAAGCGCCGATCGTTGCTCCACTCGGCGCTTGCACCAATCGGAAAGTGAGCGTTTGCGCGGGCGTGTCCGAATCGCTCGCATGAGCCGTGACCGATACGGTTTGGCCGGCGTCCGCCGTCTGGTCCGCAATGGGACTTAAAGTCGGCGGCGAATTTTGCGGAGTCGATCCATCAGGAATCTCATCCGCCCCGATGTCCGTCGCCGGTCCGCTCGGCCGCGCGTTACCATCGAAATCGATTCCTAACGGCACTCCGAAAGAGGATTGAAATTTCTGCGCCAGATCTGAAATCGATACGCCCGCATCGCGCGCCGGGCTGGCGGAGGTTATATGATAATTCCGCGAACCATCCTGCACGAACGATGGATCCGCCCGAAACGATCCGCCTCCCTGGCTGGATCCCGCAATCCAGTTTTGCACGTCCGTGTAAGTTCGGTCGCCCCAGCGGATGCGCAGATCGCCGGAGCTTTGATTGAACAGAAAAGTTTCGGCGGTCGAATCCGCTGCCACGCCGGTATCCATAATCGCAAAGTGATAGCCGCCCGCCGGCGTGACGTCCGACACGATATTATTCCAATAATGCAGCGCGTCGACGACCCCGCTGGTCACCGGGCCATTCGCGCAGGAGACGATGGTGTTGTTGGCGACATAAAAAGTTCCGCCGCCGCGATCCAGAAAGATCGGATATTGCGAACAGTCATAAAACCGATTTCCGATCACGTAGCAATCTTTCACACCGCTTGAGACGATGCCCCGGCGGGTATCATAAATGGTGTTGTTCAATATCCAGACATCTTCCGGCTCGTAATGGATGGCGAGGGCCGTGCCACCGCTGCTGGAACTGGGAGCAAAGCCGTGCATGATATTTTCCGAAAGGACGGTGTGGCGCGCCTGTTTGATGTCGATCGCATTTTCGCGATTGTCGTGGAGATGATTGCGGCCCGCATAATAATTGGCGCCGGAGACTTCCGCGCCTTGGTCCGGCCCGAACCTCATCCCATCGCCGCCCATGTGGTGCATTTCATTGTCCAACACCCAAACGTTGGTGGCATTTTCGCTGGCAATGACGCCGGTTGCATCGTTTTCAACCGTCGCTTGCCAATCGCCGTAGTTGCGCATCAGATTCCGCAACACGACGAGGTTCAGCGTGTACATGGCGGCGCTGTTACCGGTGGCCCCGCCGGTGGTGATGCATATTTGCCAGCCCTCCTGTCCTGTGCCGTCGAAAAGGCAGTCGCGCACGCAGACATTCAAAACGGGCCCGCCCTTTAGCATCGGACGGGTCGAAGTTTTGCAAGAGTTGATGAACCGAAACCGTTCAACGATCGTCCAGTTGCCCCAATAAAAGGCCTCCAGGTTCGCAATGACCGGCATCTCCGCCTGATTCGTTGTAATTCCCGTGAAGAAGATCGGTTGGGCGGCGCTGCCGTTCCCGCCAAACACCAGGTTGCGGCTCGAATTGAAGAAATTATAAGGCCCTCCACGCACCTGCACCACTGAGCCGGCGGGCACCGGATATGGCCATGTCCGGCGCGGCAGCGCCGGAGTGCCGAAGGGATTCCCGGTGTCGGTCGCGCTCGGATTAGTGTTATCGATATAATGCGTGTACGGCCCGAACTCATTTGTCCGATACGGCACAGGTCCGCTGCCGTAGTCAAATTTGTAGGACGTATCCGCATACATCCAGTGCGTTTGATCGACGCCAAAAGCCGGATACGGAATTCCTACTGGAGGCGACCAGGCGCCGACATTCACGAAATGGGCGCTCAGAAGCAGGGACCAAAACAGCGGCAGAACGCGCGCGCGCGATGAGATAAATAGAGAGTGACCACCAAATCGATACATACAACAGCCTTTGCCCAAAAGCGGATAGCCGATGCGCCTGTTCGATCAACCTCCAGCCTTTACCGCCTTATTAGCTCGAATTTTCATTCACGCGCCGTGTTTTTCAATTCGTCCGCTCGCGTGAATGCAGGGTAGGTGGATGCCTGAGAAATAATCTGCCGAGCAATCCGGAATTGGCTCCGTCTCTACGGAACGTTTTTCCTCAACTCGTCGAGCCAAACCGTCGCTTCGGAATCGCTCGGCGCGCGCCAGTCTCCGCGCGGCGACAAGGAACCGCCCGAGCCAACCTTCGGCCCATTGGGAATGCAACTGCGCTTGAACTGGCTCGTCTTGAAGAATCGATGCAGAAATAATTCGAGCCATTTCTTGATCGTCGCCAAATCGTAGGCGCGCCGGCGTTCGGTCGGCAAAAGGTCCGGCCATTCGCCGCGATTTTCGTCGCCCCACGCTTGATGCGAGAGGAACGCCACTTTGCTCGGACGGAATCCGAAACGCGTGATGTAGTAAATATTGAAGTCCTGCAAATCGTATGGGCCGATTTTGTCGGACGTTTTTTGCGCGGGGGCCGCCGAATCGCCTTCATGGTGCGGCACAAGTTCAGGAGAAATTTCCGTCTCCAAAATGGATTGGAGAATCTTGCCAGCCTCCTTGTCGAATTGATTGGAGAGGACCACCCAGCGAATCAAATGCTGGATCAGCGTCTTCGGAACGGACACATTGACATTGTAGTGCGACATATGGTCGCCCACTCCGTACGTCGCCCATCCCAGCGCCAATTCGCTCAAGTCGCCCGTCCCGAGCACAATCCCGTTATTTAAATTCGCCAGCCGGAACAGGTGCGAAGTCCTTTCGCCGGCCTGCACGTTTTCAAAAGTGATGTCGTAGACCGCTTTGCCTTCCGCGAATGGATGGCCAATGTCGCGGAACATCTGCATGCAGGAAGGTTTGATGTCGATCTCGCCGGCGGTCACGCCGAGGACCTGCATCAGCTTGTGCGCATTCCCGCGGGTGAGGTCGCTCGTTGCAAAGCCCGGCATTGTGTAAGCCAAAATGTTTTTCCGCGGCAGCCGCATGCGATCCATCGTTTTGGCCGCGACGATCAGCGCGTGCGTAGAATCGAGCCCGCCCGAAACGCCAATCACCACGCGCTCGATGCCCGCGCTGCTCAAGCGCTTCATCAAGCCGTGCACCTGGATGTTGTAAGCTTCGTAACAACGTTCATCGCGCGCGCGCTTGTCCGCCGGCACGTAAGGAAAGCGGCTGACATTGCGTTTCAACGGCACAATGCTTCGCGGCGCGCTGAAGTTAAAAGGGACATTGCGAATCCTCTCCACGCGCTCGCGGCATTCCGCCGCCGACTCGTTGAAACTCGTGGCGCGCATCCGTTCCTGCAGCAAATGCTCCAAATCGATGTCGCCGGTGATGATCTGATCTTCCTGCGCAAAACGTTCGGCTTCGGCGAGCGGTTCGCCATTTTCGTAAATGATCGCGTGCCCGTCCCATGCCAGGTCGGTCGTCGATTCGCCGGGCCCTGCCGCGGAATAAAGATATGCCGCGATGCATTTGCCTGATTGTCCGGCGCAAAGGCTGCGGCGGTATTCGGCTTTTCCAATCGTGATGTTGCTCGCGCTTAAATTAAGCAACACCGTCGCGCCGGCCAATGCCGCGTACGTGCTCGGTGGAATTGGCGTCCAAACATCTTCGCAAATCTCGACGTGAACTTTGAACCCTTCGACGTTCGTCGCCTGGAAAATCAAATCGTTCCCAAACGGAATTGTTTTTCCTCCGACCGTCACTTCACGGGCGGTCGCATCGCGACCGGAGGTGAATTGCCGTTTCTCGTAAAACTCGCGGTAGTTGGGAAGAAATGTTTTCGGAACGATGCCAAGAATCTCTCCCCGATAAATAATCACCGCGCAATTGAAAAGCTTGCCGTCAAAACGCAGCGGGCAACCCACCGCCAGAACCGGCGTCAGTTCCGCGCTGGCTTTGACCACTCTCAAGAGCGCTTCGCGGCTGGCTTCCAGCAAAGCATCCTGGTGAAAAAGGTCGTCGTTGGAATAGGCTGAAATGCCCAGCTCCGGAAACAACGCCACCGCCGCGTTCGCCTCGGAGGCCTTCCGCGCGAGTGCGATGGTTCGCTCCGAATTATAAGCCGGGTCCGCCACTCGCAACGTCGGAATGCAAACAGCCCCGCGCACGAATCCGTGCGTATAAATCGACCCAAACTGGGCTGACATGGCAAAGTCCTACCAGATTTCGGGGCAAATCCCAATCAAAACTTGGGCGCCTAGCCGGGGCGCGCTTTCAGAATCGCGAAAACTGCTTCGCAAGTGGCTGAATTGCAGGTACTTTGCGCCGCATCCGCGGGTTGCCGCACGAAAAAGTTGCGCTGGCTTGCTTCGTGCTCGATTGTTGTTCAAACCAGAAGCCTTTGCTATGCCGTCAACTCTCCGCCGGTGGATCGCTGTTCTAACGTTCGTCGCCGCCCTTGCCTCCGCAAACGCCCAAACTCCGCCAGCCAACGGGCTGCTCCGCGAGGTTTACCTGGAGATTCCGGGCGAACAGTTGGCCAACATGACCAACAGCGCGGTTTTTCCGAACAGCCCGAGTTCGACCAATTACGTCACGGACTTTTTCGAATCGCCCACCAACATTGCCGAGAATTATGGCCAGCGGATGCGCGGCTTCATCGTTCCACCGGTCACCGGGGATTACATTTTTTGGATCGCGACCGATGACCAGGGGTTGCTTTACCTCAGCACCGATCAGGATCCTGTGCACAAGGCCGCGATCGCCTGGGTCAACGGCTGGACATCGGTCCGGGAATGGACCAAGGAAGTCAACCAGCAATCTGCCCCCATTCGCCTTGAGTCGGGCCGCACGTATTACATCGAGGCGCTCGAAAAAGAAGGGGGCGGCGGCGACAACCTGGCGGTGCGTTGGCAGATGCCGAGTGGCGTGATCGAGGAGCCAATTCCCGCTTCGCGGTTGCGTCCGTGGGGAATCGCTTTCACAGCGCCGACAGTCACGCAGCATCCCGCAAACACCAGCGCTGTCGAAGGCGGCAACGCGACGTTCTCGGTTCGCGTCTCCAACGTGGACGCGATCCTGTATCAGTGGCAACGCAACGGCATCGACATTGCCGGCGCGAATGCGCCCGATTACACGCGGCTCGCCGTCGCCCTGGCCGACAACAACACCACATATCGCTGTTTTCTTAGCAACTCGCTCGGAACCACGTTTAGCAATCCCGCGACTTTAATGGTCACGGCGGATCAGACGCGTCCCACGCTGGTCGCCGCCCAAAATGTCAGCGACAACACCGTCCAACTCGTTTTCAGTGAGCCGGTCGAAGCAACTACGGCCACCACGCCCGGAAATTATCAGATCACCGGCGGGCTGACGATTACTGGCGCAGCTTTCGGGGCTGACACGAAGACAGTCATTCTGACGGCATCCGCGCCGTTTACATTTCAGAACAATTACACAGTCACGGTCAGCGGCGTCAAAGACCGCGCCGTCGCGCAAAACGTCATCGTCGCCGGATCGCAAATTTCATTCACCGCGTTGCAATATGTTCCGCTGGACATCGGGGGCGGCGGCGCGGGGCAAACCACTTTCGTGAGCGGCGGTTTCAACGTCACCGGGGCCGGACAGGACATCGGCGGCACGAGCGATCAATTCCATTTCGATTACCAGCAGCGCACCGGCAACTTCGACGTGAAGGTGCGTGTGCAGAATCTCTCCGCCCTCGACATGTGGACCAAGGCCGGGCTCATGGCGCGCGAGACGCTTGCCGCCAACAGCCGTTTCGCCGGAGCTTTCGCCACTCCGAGCCTGGCCGGAGCGTTCTCGCTGAATCGCGTGAACACGGGCGGCGCTACCGCGCAGACCGGTTTTGCGCCGGTAAATTATCCCGACACATGGCTCCGCCTGGCGCGTTCCGGCACGACCTTCACTTCCTACGCGAGCGTCGATGGTCAAACGTGGGTCAATCTCGGCAGCGTGACGCTCTCGGTCGGTCCGACAATTTATCTCGGGGCGGCCGTCGCCAGCCGCAGCCCCACACAAACGGTTAGCGCGCAATTTCGCGATTTCACAGACGCCACCGGCGGCGCCTTCGTCTCCAGCATTCCACTCAAAGGCGAACCATTGGCCGCTTCCAGCCGCCGCACCGGGCTGATTATTTCCGAAATCATGTATCACCCTCCCGATCGCGCCGATGGAAAGGATTTGGAATTTATCGAATTCTTCAACACCGATCCCGTCGCCGAAAATCTCACCGGCTACCACATCAGCGGCGCGATCAACTATGCATTTCCCGATGGAACTGTCGTTCCCTCCGGCGGCTTCCTGGTTCTCGCCCGCGATCCCGCTGCCGTTCGCGCCGTTTATGGCATCGATAACATCGTCGGCCCTTACGCAGACACTCTGAGTAACGACTCAGACGTGATCGAAGTCAGCAACGAACTCAACGCCACGATTCTCGAAGCGCATTTCTCCGACAAAATCGGCTGGCCACTCGCGGCCGATGGCGCGGGTCATTCGCTCGTGCTCGCGCGGCCTTCCTACGGCGAAACCCAGCGCGAAGCCTGGTCCGCCAGCGCGCTCAAAGGCGGTTCGCCTGGCCGCGCCGAACCGATTCGTTCCGACGCCTACGAAAATCTGGTCATCAATGAAATCCTCGCGCACACCGACGATCCGCAGAAAGACTACATCGAGATTTACAATCACAGCAACGCCGCGGTCGATCTGGCCGGCTGTTTCCTTTCCGATAATCGCGCCAACACCAATCGTTACACTTTCCCCGCCGGCGCGAGCATTCCCGCGCGCGGTTTTCTCGCGGTCGATCAGGACTCGCTCGGGTTCGCGCTCAAGGCGGGTGGCGAAACAATTTATCTCGTCGCGCCAAACGACGCGCGCGTGATCGACGCTGTTCGTTTCGAAGGCCAGGCCAACGGCGTTGTCTATGGCCGTTATCCCGACGGCGCCGCGCGTTTCACCGCCTTGCAAAACGTCACCCAGGGCGCAGCCAACGCCGCGCCGCTCATTCGCAACGTCGTCATCAACGAAATCATGTATCACCCGATTTCCGACAGTGACGACGACGAATACATTGAGCTCTTCAATCAGAGCCCGACCAGCGCGGATATTTCTGGATGGCGATTCACCGACGGCATCGACCTGACGTTTCCCGCCGGAACGACGATTCCCGCTGGCGGCTACATGGTCGTCGCCAAGAACGCCGCCAACCTCCGCGCGAAATACGCCAATCTGGATGCCTCCAATCTCATCGGTGATTACGACGGCACGCTCTCCAATTCCGGCGAACGCGTCGCTCTTTCCATGCCGGACCAGGTCACCAGCACGAACGAATTCGGCGTCGTCACGACTGATACCATTTACATCGTGGTCTGCGAAGTGAATTACCAGCAAGGCGGCCGCTGGGGAATTTACGCCGACGGCGGCGGCAGCAGTTTGGAATTAATCGATCCGCGCGCCGACACCACCCAGCCATCCAGTTGGGCCAACAGCAACGAAGAATCGAAATCCGCCTGGACCACCATCGAAGCCACGGGCGTGCTCGACAACGGCGGCATGTCGAATCCCAACCAATTTCAGATGCATCTCCAGGGTGGCGGCGAATGCCTTGTCGACGACGTCGAGGTCCGCAAAGGCGCCGGCACGAATCTCATCACCAATCCCGGCTTCGAAAACAACATGACCGGCTGGGTGGCCCAGGGCGCTTTCAGCAAATCCGTCATCGAAAGCGCCAGCGGTGTCAGCGGCACCAAAGCGTTGCGCGTGATCTCGCCCGTCCGCGGCGACACCGGCGCCAATCGCGTGCGCTACAATATCGATCCCCTCGCTCTGACCACCGGCGACACGGTCACCTTGCGCGCGAAGGTTCGCTGGCTTAAAGGTTATCCAGAATTTCTGCTTCGGCTGCGAGGCAACTGGCTTGAGGCGTTTGGCAGACTGTCTTTGCCGAACAATTTGGGAACCCCTGGCCAATCAAACAGCCGAAGCAGGGCAAATATCGGGCCTTCCATCTACGAGGTCGCGCACACGCCGGTTCTCCCTGCCGCGTCGCAAGCTGTCGTGGTCACCGCGCGTGTGACCGATCCCGATGGCGTCACCACGCCTCAACTGAAATATCGCGTCGATCCCACCACCACCTTCACGACGGTCAACATGAACGACAGCGGAACATTGGGCGACGCCGTTGCCAATGATGGAATCTGGTCCGCGACTTTCCTCGGCCAAACCTCGGGCAAGCTCGGGGCCTTTTACGTCCAGGCCGCCGATCGCGCCGCCACGCCCGTCACCGCGACCTTCCCCGCCGAAGCGCCCGCGCGCGAATGTTACATCCGCTGGGGCGAATCGCAGGCCAACAACACCTTCGCCAGCTACCGCATCTGGATGCCGCAATCCACCGTCGACACCTGGCGGACGCGCCTTGTTCTGGACAACAGCCCGCTCGACATCACGTTCGTTTACGGAAATTACCGCGCTGTTTATAACGTCGGCGCTCTCTACAGCGGCAGCCCGTGGCATGCCGGTTATGATTCGCCGGTCGGCGGCATTTGCGATTACGTCGTGAATTTCCGCGACGACGAACTTTTCCTCGGCTCGACCGATTTCGTGCTCGCGTCGGTCGGCAACCTCGATAACGACGACTCCGCCCAGCGCGAACAAGCCGCTTTCTGGATGTCCCGCAAGCTCGGCGCTCCCTTTAATCATCGCCGCTACATTCACATGTTCGTGAACGGCCAGCGCCGCGGGAAGATTTACGAAGATTCGCAGCAACCGAACGCCGCGTTTCTCGAAGGCTGGTTCCCGGAGGATTCCAACGGCGAACTCCTGAAAATCGAGGACTGGTTCGAGTTCGACGATTCGGCCAACAAGCTCGGCAACGTCGATGCGCAGCTCGGCTTTTTCACCACAACTGGGGGCGCATTAAAAACAGCCCGTTATCGCTGGTGCTGGCGTCCGCGCGCCGTCAAAAAATCCGCCAATGACTTCACCGACTTTTTCGAGCTGGTGCGCGCCGCCAACGACGGCACGAGTGCCTACACCACACGCCTGGAGAATGTGGCGGATATGGAAGAATGGATGCGCGTCATCTGCATGGAACACATGGTCGGCAACTGGGATTCCTATGGCTATGGCCGCGGCAAAAACATGTTCACCTACCGCCCCGGCAACGGTAAATGGAACCTGCTCCCCTGGGACATCGATTTCGTTCTCGGCTCCGGCAGCGACGGCCCCACCACCGATATGTTCGGCGGTGTCAACGACGGCAACGTCGGCAGGATGCTGAACACGCCGCAATTTCGCCGTGCCTATTACCGCGCCATGCTCGACGCCGTCAACGGTCCGCTCGCGCCGGAAAATTTGAATCCCGTCCTCGACGCGCGCACCGCTGCCTTGCGCGCCAATGGTGTCAACGTGCCCGACAACGCGCCCATCAAATCGTACGCCGCCACGCGCCGCGGACATTTACAGGGTCTTTTGAATGGCGTTGCCGCGACATTCGCGATCACCAGCAACAACGGCAACAATTTCAGCACCAACAAAAACTTTATCACCATCACCGGCACGGCTCCGATCAGCGTCAAGACGATCGAAGTCAATGGCGCGCCATATCCAGTTACCTGGACCGCCGTCACGACCTGGTCCATGGCGATCCCGCTCACCGCCCAATCCAATGCGCTAAACTTGAAAGGATTCGACGCGCGCGGCAACGAAGTCACCGGCGCCACGGACACCATCACGATCACGTACACCGGCGCCCTCACTTCGCCGAAGGACAACGTCGTCATCAACGAAATCATGTACAACCCGGCCGCGCCGGACGCGTCGTTCATTGAGTTGGCGAACGTTTCGACCGCCGCCGCCTTCGATCTTTCCGGATTCCGGCTCGATGGCGTTGATTTTATTTTCCCCGACGGCAGCGTCATCGCTCCGAACGGCTACATGGTCATCGCCAAAAGCCTGGCCGCCTTTTCGGTCACTTACGGCAGCGGCATCCCGGTCGTCGGCGAATTCTCCGGCGGCCTGGACAACGGCGGCGAGCGTTTGAAGCTAGTCAAGCCCGGGGCCACTCCGGACCTCGACGAAATCATCGATGCCGTTCGTTATGACGACGATCCACCGTGGCCGGCCGCTGCCGATGGGACCGGCCCCTCACTGCAACTCATCGATCCAACGAAGGACAACTCGCGCGTCGGCAATTGGACCGTCATGACCAATGCCGGCTTCGCTCAATACACTCCCGGCGCTGTCAACAACGTGAAGGCCACGCTCACGGCGTATCCAGCGCTCTGGATCAACGAAGTCCTTCCCAACAACACGACCGGCATTACCGACGGCGCCGGCCAGCACGAACCCTGGGTCGAACTTTATAATTCCGGGACGGTCACTCTCGACCTGAACGCTTTTTATCTAACCGACACTTACACCAATTTGCAAAAATGGCGTTTCCCCACGGGCACGTCTCTGAACCCCGGCCAATTCCTGCTTGTGTGGGCCGACAATGAGCCCGCGCAATCGGTCGCCGGCGCGCCGCACACTAATTTCCGCCTGAATCCCACCAACGGCTCGATTGCGCTCGTGCGCGTCCAGGGCGCTCAGCCCGCCGTCATGGATTTCATCAATTACAATCTGCCGACGGCGAACCGTTCGTTCGGCTCGTATCCGGACGGCCAGAATTTCGATCGCCAGCTTTTCCATTTCCCAACGCCGCGTCTCGCCAACGACAATACCTCGCTGATCATTCCCGTCACCATCAACGAATGGATGGCGTCGAACACCCGCACACTCGCTGATCCCGCCGATCGGCAGTTCGAGGATTGGTTCGAGCTTTATAATTCCAGCACGGAAGCGGTCGACCTCACCGGCTATTATTTGACCGATCTGCTCACCGACACGACGCTGTTCAGGGTTCCGCCCGGCTATATGGTCCCGCCGCAAGGTTACCTGCTCGTGTGGGCCGACGGCGAAAAAGGCCAGAACGTTTCCACCAACATCGATCTTCACGCCGACTTCAAGCTCTCCGCCACGGGCGAGGAAATCGGACTCTTCGGCGCCGATGGGACGAAAATCGACTCAGTCGCTTTCGGCGCGCAAAGCGACGACATCAGCCAGGGCCGTTATCCCGACGCCGGTCCCGCGCCGTTCTACAGAATGCCGCAACCGACGCCGCGCGCCGCCAACGTCATTCCCTCGGGCAATCGTGCGCCGACCCTCAGCGGCGTCGCCAGCGCGATCATTCCCGAAGACGCGCTCTATCAATTCCAAGCCACCGCGACCGATCCCGACGCCGGCCAGACGCTCACGTTCTCGCTCGTCGGCGCTCCCGCGACTGCCAGCATCAATCCATCCACCGGCGTTTTCACCTGGACCCCTTCCGAAACTCAAGGTCCCGGCAACTTCACATTCACCGTCCGCGTCGCCGACAACGGAACTCCCTCGCTCAGCCGCTCCCAGCAAATCACGTTGTCCGTCATGGAATCCAATCGCGCGCCTTCTCTCGGAAATCTCAGCGATGTGACCATTCCCGAGCAGACGCTCTATTCGTTCAATGTGCCGGCCACCGATCCCGATTTCCCCGCGCAACCCTTGCAGTTCTTTTTGGACGAGGGACCGGCCGGCGCGACCTTGAACGGCAACTCAGGCCGATTCGATTGGACGCCCGCGGAAGGGCAGGGGCCTGGCGTTTATCCAGTGACGATTCGCGTCGTCGACGGCGGCTCGCCCGCGGCTTCCGACAGCAAACGATTCTTCATCACCGTGCGCGACGTGAACGCAGCGCCCACTCTTGCGCCGATTCCAGATGCGCTCGTGACCGAAGGCGACACGCTCGCCTTCTATGCCGTCGCGACCGACGACGATTTGCCCGCGCAAACGCTCACCTTCAGCATGACCGGCCCCGCTACCGCCCAAATCAACGCGCAGACCGGCCGTTTCACCTGGACGCCCGCGGGCGCGGAAATTCCGACGACCAACGTCATCACCGTTCGCGTCACCGATTCGGGTTCGCCGGCGCAAACCACTTCCCGCAGCTTCACCGTTGTCACCGCCAAATTCAATCATCCGCCGACCTTCACCGCGCTTGCGAATCAAACCGCGCCGGAGGAAGCCGATTTCTCGCTGCAATTGCAGGCGAGCGACGTTGACGCCGGGCAGACTTTGACTTATGCCCTCGAAGGCGCCGCGCCAGCGGGAGTGACCTTGTCGAGTGGCGGCCTCCTGCAATGGCGGCCCACCGAAGCTCAGGGTCCGACCACGAATCCGATCAACTTCCGCGTCACCGATAATGGCTCGCCCGCGAAAAGCGTCGCCGCTTCGGTAACCGTGGTGGCGACCGAAGTGAATCGCGCCCCCTCGCTCGCAGCGCAACCCGATCAATCCGTAAAAGTTGGCGACACTCTCACACTCGATCTTTCCGCGACCGATCCGGACCTTCCCGCCAACGGATTGACGTTTGGTTTGGACGCCGGCGCTCCGGTCGGAGTGGCCATCAACGCGGCGACCGGCCGCTTAACGTGGACTCCCGGTTCGCAGTACGTGAACACGACGCAAAATATTTCCGTCCGCGTCACCGACAACGGCTCGCCCGCCTTGAGCGATTCAAAGACGGTCGTCGTCCATGTCGATCCGCCCACAAACTGGAAATTCGTCAGCGTCACCGGCACCGCCTCGTCCTCGAGAATCTACATTTATTTGGAATCGCCCGGCGAGGTCATCATGGACGACCTGCGCCTCGTTGCCGGCCCGACAACCGCTACCGGCCCGAATTTGCTGGCCAACGGCGACTTTGAAAACGGGCTCAACGGCTGGACTGTCTCGCCGAACCATTCCGGGTCATACACAACCAACGTCGCCAAGAGTGGTACGTCTGGCGTGAACCTCGTTGCTTCGTCCGGCGGTTCGACGCTGGCTTCATCCGTTTGGCAGGACGCCAATCCGCCGCTGACGACCAACGCGCAGTACACGATCAGCTATTGGTTCGTCCCCAACACCAACAATATCAATCTGACCGTGCGTCTTTCGTTCAATGGAATCGTCGCGCGCACGAATATTTTCGATCAACCGAACCGCGCGCCGGTTCTCGGCGCCCTGGCCGACAGGCAAATTCCTGAACTGGTCGCTTACACATTCAACGCCACCGCGACCGATGCTGACGCCGGACAACAACTGCAATTTTTCATGGACGAAGGGCCGGCCAACGCGACGTTGAACAGTGCGGGTCGCTTCAACTGGACTCCCACCGAAGCGCAAGGGCCCGGAGTTTATCCCGTCACCATTCGCGTGGTGGATAATGGCTCACCCGCGTTATCGGACAGCAAACGGTTCTTCATCACCGTCAATGAAGTGAACACCACACCGACTCTGCAGCCGATTTCAGATGCGACCGTCATTCAAGGGAACACTCTCGTGATCGATCCTGTCGCTGCTGACAATGATCTGCCCGCGCAGACGCTGACTTACAGCATGACCGGCCCGGCCACCGCGCAAATCAATGCCCAGACCGGCCGTTTCACCTGGACGCCGACCGGCCCCGAAATTCCGACGACAAACGTCATCACCATTCGAGTCACGGATTCCGGCAGCCCGGCCATGTCTGCCGCGCGCACGTTTACCGTGGTCACCGATTATTCAAATCACCCGCCCATTCTCGGAGCTCTCGCCGACGTGGAAATTCCCGAGCAAGTCGCGTATTCATTCACCGCGACCGCCACTGATCCGGACGCCGGCCAGCAATTGCAATTCTTCATGGACGAAGGCCCGAGCGGCGCCACGTTCAATGGCGTGTCGAGGCGCTTTGATTGGACGCCCAGCGAAGGCCAGGGCCCGGGAACCTACCCCGTCACCATTCGCGTGACCGACAATGGATCGCCTGTTGCGTCGGCGAGCGCCCGCTTTTTCATCACGGTGAACGAGGCGAACAGCGTGCCGACTCTCGCTGCCATTCCCAACGCAACCGTGCTCGAGGGCAACACGCTTACGATCAATCCGGTCGCAACGGATAACGATGTTCCCGCGCAGACACTCACCTTCGCTTTCACAGGGCGCGCCACCGCGCAAATCGACGCGCAGACCGGTCAATTCACGTGGACGCCCACCGCCGCCGAGATTCCGTCCACGAATACGTTCACGATTCGCGTCACCGATTCCGGCCAGCCTGCGCAATCCGCCTCGCGCACCTTCGTCGTGATCGCCGATTTTTCGAATCATGCACCGACCTTCACGCCACTGGCCGATCAAAGCGTGCAGGAAGAAAATGATTTCTCGCTCCAACTGCAGGCCCGGGACCAGGACGCTGGCCAAACGCTTACCTACGCCCTCGAAGGCGCCGCGCCTGCCGGCGTAACGCTGTCGACCGCGGGCCTTCTCCAGTGGAAGCCGACCAAAGACGAGGGCCCCTCCACTAATCGCATCAACTTCCGCGTGACCGACAACGGCTCGCCGGTCCGCAGCGTCACCGCATTCGTTACCGTGATCGTCACCGAACCCGCGCCGCCGCCGGCGATCGATCTTGAAACGTCGATCACCGCCACCGGTGAAATTCAGATGGTTTGGGATTCGAAAGCCAACGTCGTCTATCGCGTTTACGCGCGCGACGACATCGAAGCCGGCGTCTGGCAGAACATCAACGAATTCACGGCCACCGGAGCCACCACGAACTTCAAAACGCCCGTCACCGGCACAACCCGCTTCTTCAAAGTCGTCGCCCAACCGTGATCCCTTTCTACAAATTCTTTTCCATGCGTCGCGGTCGCTGAGGACATCGGACCCAACTTTGGCATGGCTTAGCCGCCGATTTTCACCGGCGCGCCTGTTTCGGCGGAGCGGTCCGCGGCGAAGATGATTTCGTGGCTGCGCAATGCCTCCCCGAGGCTCGTGAGCGACATTTCTTTGTTGGAGTCCAGCGCGTCGAAGAACGCCTGGAATTGGGTAAGGTACGGATGATCGGAGACGTCGCCGGAATCGAGCATTTTCATCGAGAGCTCGCTCCAATGGCTTTTGTTCAAGCCGCTGAGTTGGGTCGAATGGAATTTGTTGTCGAGCAGGCTCCCTTCGCTGCCGACGAGGTGGACATGAAAATAATAGGGCTGCAGGCAATCGATCACCGAAGCGACTTTGCCGATGCGGCCGTCGCGGAATTTGAGAATGGTGACGCTGGAGGTTGGATATTCGTATTTGGAAAAATCAGAGTTTGTCGAGCGCGTGGCGGAGCTTGTCACCGATTCTACGTCGCCGCCCATGCAAAGGAGCAAGGCGTCCATGGCGTGGCAGCCCGCGGAAAGCAAACTGCTCCCGCCCGCGTCCTTTCGCGTGTTCCAGCGGAATTGTCCGTACCACGGACCGATGCCGTGAAAATAATCGACCTCCCCGTAATGAATTTTCCCGAGCAGCCCGCGATCGATCACTGCTTTCGTGGCCATGAACTGGCTCGAATATCGGCACTCGAAACAGACGCACGTCTTCACGCGCGCGGCTTTGACCGCCTGCTGTACATCCAGGCAATCGCCCCAACTCAGAGCCAGCGGCTTTTCGATGATCAGATGCTTCCCCGCGCGGGCCGCGGCGATGGCATGTCGCGCGTGCTCCTGCGGATAACTGCAAATGGAGACGGCGTGCAAATTGGGGTCGTTCAGAAAATCATCCAGATCCGTGTGCGTGGTGATCGTGCCGCCATGGCGGGCACTCAATTCGGCGGCGTTCAGCGCGCGCGAGGAGAAAACCCGCGTGACCTGCGCCTGCTTCGTGCCGTTGATCGCCGCAATGTGCGCCCCCGCGACCCAACCGTAGCCAATAATTCCAACGTTATATTTTTTCACAATTGTTCCTGTCCATTTCAAAGAGTGGATTTCGCGCGAACAAGAATTCCTCCACCACGCGCCCGCCGATCAGATGCTCCTGGATGATCCGCTCCAACACTTCCGGCGTGCACGAGTGGTACCACGCGCCTTCCGGATACACCACTGCGATCGGTCCGCGCACACACACGCGCAGACAATTTGCCTTTGTGCGATACACCACCGGCTCTGCGCCCACGGCCAGTTTCAGATCCTTGAGACGCGCCTTCAAGTAATCCCACGCCGTCAAACCGGCTTCTTTCGAGCAACACTTCGGCTCAGTCTGGTCCGCGCAAAGGAAAATATGCCGGCGATAGCTCCCGATCCCGAGCGCTTTAACCTCACGTTCAAGTTCCGCAATCATTCCAATCTCGTAGCAGCCGAGGTAACGAGGCTCTGACTTCCCGCCGCGGAAATCAACGATTTTGCATGTGCGTCCAGACGCACAATTCTCTTCCGGCTGATTTTATGCTTCAGTGCATGTGTCCGAATAGAGCAGCGGTGTGAAAAACATCAACAACGGCCCGAACAGGGAGGAAAACGGCGGCGTTTCGCGATCGGTTCCTATTACTTGGAACCACGCTGAAGCATTTACGCCACTTCTTCGCCTCGTCTCGCGTCCCGCTCGCAATACCGCGCTGGCCGGCCCATTCCTGGCCTGGGACCACTTCAGCGGCTCTTGGACCGGATCATTGAATTTCACCGCAGACGTTAACTGAGAAGTTCTGAGGTGTTGGTTACGGAACCTTATTGATTGGTCCTCCGGAGCCCCCGGGGGCCAATCCTTAAGGGTCGAAAATCTGCCCAGTCTAATGTCGCTGGCGGCGCTTCACCTGAAGCTGCGCGAGCGAGTGGGCCAGGGCGGCTTGCACGGCGGCGATTTCTTCGTCGGGGAGTTTTTCCTGGAGACGTTGTTCGGCGCGTTTGCGGGCTTCTTCCGCTTTAGCTTCGTCGATGTCGCCGGCTTTGACCGCCATGTCCGTCAGGATCGAAACGCTGTCGCCCGTGATCTCTACGAAGCCTTCGCCGACCGCGAGGAAAAAATCCTGACCGTTTTTGCGGACCGCGATTTCGCCGGGAACGATCTGCGTCATCAGCGGCACGTGCATCGGGAAGATGCCCATCTCGCCTTCGACGCCCGGCAGCGTCACCATCTCCACGTCTTCGGAGTAAGTCTTCGCCTCGGGCGTGACGATTTCCAGCTTGAGCGTCGCAGCCATAACTTACGATGCGCCCTGCCGAATTTCTTCGGGGCCGCCCTTCATATAGAAGTCGCCTTCGCCCACGTCATCGTGCTTGCCGTCCAGGATTTCCTTGAATCCCTTCACGGTATCGGCGACCGGGACCTGCTTTCCTTTGCGGCCGGTGAACACTTCCGCGACGGTGAACGGCTGGCTGAGGAAACGTTGAATTTTGCGCGCGCGGAAGACGGTCAATTTGTCGTCCGGCGAAAGTTCATCCATGCCCAGAATCGCGATGATATCCTGCAAATCTTTGTAACGTTGCAGAACCTTTTGCACGCCGCGAGCCACGTCGTAATGTTCCTGGCCGACGATTTCAGGAGTGAGCGCGCGAGAGTTCGACGCGAGCGGATCGACAGCGGGAAAGATTCCCAACTCAGCGATCGAACGTTCCAGCACGATCGTCGCATCGAGATGCGCGAACGTGGTGGCCGGCGCGGGGTCGGTCAAGTCGTCCGCCGGTACATATACCGCCTGGAACGATGTGATCGAACCTTTCTTGGTCGAAGTGATGCGTTCCTGCAAGTTGCCCATTTCCGCGGCCAAGGTCGGCTGATAACCGACGGCCGACGGGGTGCGCCCGAGCAGCGCGGACACCTCGGAGCCGGCTTGCGAGAAACGGAAAATATTGTCGATGAAGAGCAGCACGTCCTGGTTCTTTTCATCGCGGAAATACTCAGTCATCGCCAGACCGGAAAGCGCCACGCGCAGACGCGCCCCGGGAGGTTCGTTCATCTGCCCGTAACACAGCGCGATCTTCGATTTGATCAAGTCGTTCTGGTTGATGACGCCGGCTTCGGACATTTCATGGTAAAGATCGTTGCCTTCGCGCGTGCGTTCGCCGACGCCCGCGAACACCGAGTAACCGCCATGCAGTTTCGCGATGTTGTTGATCAACTCCATGATGACGACGGTTTTGCCGACGCCAGCGCCGCCGAACGCGCCTACTTTGCCGCCTTTGAGGAACGGGCAGATCAAATCGATGACCTTGATGCCGGTGACGAGCACGGTCGGCGAGGTCGCCTGGTCGACCAGCGGCGGCGGGGGACGATGAATGGGATAATACTTGTCGGCTTTGACCGGCCCGCGTTCATCGACCGCCTGGCCGGTCACGTCGAAGACGCGGCCCATCACCCCTTCACCCACCGGCATGGAAATGGGCGCCCCGGTATCGGTCACCTCAAAGCCGCGCTTGAGTCCTTCGGTGGTGGACATCGCGACCGCGCGAACCCAGTTGTCGCCGAGATGCTGCTGCACCTCCAGCGTGAGCTTGGGCGCGCTGGTTTGGATGGGATTGTCCACCGTCAACGCATTATAGATGGCCGGCAAATTTTCGGCGAACTCCACGTCCACCACCGGGCCGATCACTTGAACGATCTTTCCTTTGTTCATCTTAAATTCTTTCTCTTAGCCCATCGCCATTGCCGCGCTCGTGATCTCGAGCAGCTCCTTGGTGATATTGGCCTGGCGCAGTTTGTTGTATTCCAGCGTCAAATCCTTGATCAGTTGCTTGGCGTTGTCGGTCGCGTTTTTCATCGCCACCATGCGCGCGCTTTGCTCCGACGCTTTGGCCTCCAGCAAAATCTGAAAGACTTGGAAATTGAGGTAGTGCGGCAGAAGGGCGCCGAGAACCACGTCAGGTCCCGGCTCAAAAATATATTCGGTGGCGCTGGTCGTGAGTGTTTCGCCGTGTTCCTCGCCATGCACTCCGGCGCTTACGCCGCGAATTTCGGTCACCGGTAACAGGCGACGAACTTCCGGCTTCTGGACGAGCGTGGAGACGAAGTTCGTATAAAGAATGTCCACCGCATCGACTTCAGCTTTCAGGAACAGATCCTGCGCGAACTTCGAAATGGCCCGCGCCTCCGAATACAGCGGGGCGTCCTTATAAGTGAATTCAGCGGCCAGATTCCGCTTTGTGCGCGTGATAAACTGCGCGCCCTTCTTCCCAGCCGCGATGTACACCGTATTGTCCTTGTCGAACTTGCCCGCTTCCCGCGTCAGGTTGCTGTTCAACGCGCCCGCTAGCCCCTTGTCGCTGCTGATCACGATGATGGCGCGCTTTTGCCCGCCGCGACTCTCCAAAAAACCGTGCTTAAAATCGCCGGCGCTCACCACCACTTGCGCGAGCACCTTGTTCATAAGCGCCGCGTACGGGCGCCCCGCCAGCGCCGACATTTGCGCCTTGCGCATCTTGCTCGCCGCGACCATTTGCATGGCCTTAGTGATTTGCGCCGTATTCTTGACCGACTTGATGCGTCGGCGTATGTCGCGTGTGCTCGGCATCTTTACCTTGCTTTAAAACTTTGACTGCGGCTGTTCTTTACGTGGAAGCCAATCTCTCGCTTTGGAACCATCGGTTCCCGTGGATTAATCAGTTCTCGGATCGCGGCAATAATTTTAGCGATTGAATCGTCATGGGACGCAACCTTCTTCTCGAGGTCGCTGAGTTTTGCGCTAAGTGTTGCGTTGCTCGTCAGGAGTTCACGCATGCGCACAAACGCACGGACAACGAAAACGCTCATGTCAGAAGCTCGTTCAGACTTCAAGACATTCGCCGGCATGATCGCCCCATATTCGGTAAAGGCCACTGGGGGCGTCCGCCGCCCACCCCGGCCTGCTCGCTTTGATATCGCATTTTGCGATATCAAACGCGCAAACTCCTTATTCGTAAGGACAAACGCGAAATCCGACGGAAACCTTCTCGCGTTACGTTTTACTTGTTCGTTCAATCGCATTGTGCTTACGCCATAGATCGCCGCGAGGTCTGAATCGAGCATGACACGAAGACCGCGTACGAAGTGTATTCTCTCCGTCAGGTCTACGACAGGCTCAGGCTCGCTGCCGGCGCTTTCCATGGCCATAAACACGCGATTAACGGTAAGTTTGTTTGAACTCCGTCACAGCCGTTTTCAACTCCGCCGTCAGCGCGTCGCTCAAGGCTTTTTCCTTCGCGATCTTCGTCATCAATTCCCCTTTGCGGCTCGTCAAATAATCCGTCAACCTATTTTGGAAATCCTTGATCTTCTCCACCGCCACATCGTCCATCAATCCATTCTGCACTGTCCAGAGGACTGCCGCCTGCACCTCGACCGCGATCGGGTTGTATTGCGGCTGCTTGAAAATTTCGACGATGCGTTTGCCGCGCTCCAACTGTGCCTGCGTCTTCGCGTCCAGGTCCGAGCCGAACTGCGCGAACGCGGCCAGCTCGCGAAACTGCGCCAGGTCCAGCTTAATGCGGCCCGCCACCTGTTTCATCGCTTTGATCTGCGCCGCCGAACCGACGCGCGACACCGACAAGCCGACTGACACAGCGGGCCGGATGCCCTGATAATACAAATCGGTTTCCAAATAAATCTGGCCGTCGGTGATCGAAATCACGTTCGTCGGAATATAAGCCGACACGTCGCCCGCTTGCGTTTCAATGATTGGCAGCGCTGTCAACGATCCGTTGCCGAACTTCTCGCTCACGCGCGCCGAACGCTCCAGCAATCGGCTGTGCAAATAAAACACGTCACCCGGATACGCCTCGCGGCCCGACGGACGCTTCAATACCAGCGATACCTCGCGATACGCGACCGCGTGCTTGGACAAATCATCATAAATGATCAACGCGTCCATCGCATTATCCATGAACCATTCGCCCATGGCCGCGCCCGCGAACGGCGCCAAATATTGGTTCGAAGCCGAATCGGCTGCCGTCGCGGCGACGACAATTGTGTAAGGCATGGCGCCCGCCTCTTCCAAAACGCTGATCACGCGCGCCACGTTCGACTGCTTCTGCCCGACCGCGACGTAAATGCAATAAAGCGGACGATATTCCTTATCGCCGGCCTGCTCCGCGGCGCGATTCAAACGCGCTTGCGAAATAATCGTATCCACGCCGATAGTCGTCTTGCCCGTGGAACGATCGCCAATGATCAATTCACGCTGCCCGCGCCCAATCGGGATCATCGCGTCGATCGCCATAATGCCGGTCTGCACCGGCTGGCTGACCGATTTTCGTTTGATGATGCCAGGCGCGATTTTTTCGACCGGATAAAACTTGTCGCTCTTGATCGGGCCTTTGCCATCAATCGGCTTGCCGAGCGCATCCACGACGCGCCCGAGCAGCGCCTTGCCCACGGGCACCTGCAAAAGGCGGCCGGTCGTTTTCACTTCCTGCCCTTCGCGCACTGAAGTGTAATCGCCAAGAATGATCGCGCCGACCTCGGTCTCCTCCAGGTTCAACGCCAACCCGGTGATGCCGTTGCCGAAATCAAGCATCTCGTTGAGCATCGCGTCGGTCAGCCCTTCGATCTTCGCCACGCCGTCGCCGATTTCTCGCACGATCCCGACGTTCTGCCGCGCCACCGCCGTTTTCGCCCCCGAAATTTGGGCTTCGATCTCTTGTAATAATGTGCTCATGTCGTTTGAAAATTCGCTCCGTTAAAAACTTTCCTTCAAGGCATTCAAGCGGCCCTGCACGCTCCCGTCATAAACATCGCTCCCAACCTTGATCCGCATCCCGCCGATCAAATCCGGATTCAACCAAAAAGTGACGTTCAAACCGGGACCGTAGCGTTTCTCGAGATTCTTCTTGATCGCCAAAAATTCGTCGTCCGCAAGGCGAACTGCGCTTTCGATGCGCGCGCTGCGCCGATCCTGCTCCAGCTTCACCAGCCGCTGCAAATGCCCGAGAATTCCCCCATACCCGCGCGGTTTCTTCGCAAGCAATTGCGTTACGGTGTCGCGCACGCGCTTTTCGTCCATAACGTCCTTCACGAACGTATTCCGAAAAAGCGTCTTCGCGTCGCGCCGTGCTTGCTTGGAAATTTTCATTCGTGGGGGACCCTCATCCTAACGCTCTCCCTGAGGGAGAGGGGAACAAAGGAAGGCGTAAAATTCGAAATAAATAACTGCCGTACGTCGCGGCTGCCCATTCTCCCTCTCCCTCTGGGAGAGGGCCGGGGTGAGGGCCTTCTGAAATTTCTCCTGGCGTCCATCAAGCTGCCACCTGTTTGTTCGTTTCTTCGACCAATCGCTTTTGATCCTCCATCGTGAGAATCTTGCCAGTCACCTGCGAAGTCGCTTTCACCACCAACCCGCCGATCTCCTTACGCAATTCCGCGACCATGCGCGCCCGATCCGCCTCCGCAGCCTCGCGCGCCTTGACGATGATCTGCTCGGCTTGCGCGATCGCTTTCTGCGTTTCCGTCTCCTGCACCTTGGCGGCGGCCGCGCGCGCTTCCTCAATCAACTTATTCGCCTGCGTGTTCGCCTTGTTCAGAATCTCCTGCCGCGCCGTTTCCGTCTTGGCGAGTTCCGTCTTGATGCGTTCCGCGTTTTTGAGTCCCTCCTCGATCCGCTCACGCCGTTCCAGAAGAACTTTCAGAATCGGCCCGTAAGCGAACTTCTTCAGCAAAAACGCGACGATCAAAAAGCTGATCACCTGCGAGAGAAAAATGGCTTTGTTAAAGCCAAATTGCTCGCCGGTCCTGGCGGCCTGCTCCGCCAGCCCGCCACCCTCGGCCGCAAACATCACAAACAAGTTCATACTCAAAAAATCAGAAGCACGGGCGCGGCGGCCGTAAAGCCGCCGGCCCAGCAGATTACTTCACCAGGAAGATCGCGAAGAACACAATACCTTCAGCGAAGGCGGTGCTCAGGATCGCTTGCACGAGAATCTTCGTCGCCGCGCCGGGATTGCGCCCGACCGCTTCCGAAGCCCCTTTGCCGATCATCCCGACGCCGATAGCGGCGCCGAGTGCGGCGAAGGCCACGTGAAAATTCCCCGTCAGTTCTGCTAACATGGGTACCATATTTATGCTTTCTCTTTACTGATCAGCGGCCCCCGCGGACTTGCCACAGGTCCGACCGCCGAAATTCAAATTGTTTAGTGTTCGTGTTTGGAATGTCCCTCCTCGTGTGTGCAGATCAGCAGCGTGAACACCGCCGTCAACAACATGAACACGAGCGCCTGCACCAACCCCACCATCAACTCCATCCCGTAAAACGGAATCGGCACCAGCCAGCCAATCGGCGCCGGCACCAATGTCGACATCGCCTCCAGCATGTTTTCACCCGCGAAAATATTCCCGAACAACCGGAAGCTGAGCGACACCGGGCGGAACAAAATCGAAACGACTTCCAAAACGCCGACGATCACGAAAATCACGATCATCAACACCTTCAGCAACCCAGTCGTGTCTCCCTTCGGTCCGAACAAATGCAGGATGAACCCGCCCGGCCCGTTCGCCTGCAACGCCCAAACCGTCCACATTGCGAAAAACACCAGCGACATCGCCAACGTCATGTTGAGATCGGCGTTCGCGCCGCGCAACAATGGCCGCGAAATATGATGCAGATGCCCCGATGCATCCGGATGGCCCCAACCCACCGACCCCACGCCAGGAATCAGGCCGAACCAGTTGCAAGCCAGGATCAAAATGAAAATCGTCGCGAAAAACCAAAATGTCTTCTTCGCGAGGTCGTAGCCGATGATTCCCTCCAAAAAGTTGTAAAGCCCCTCCACCAGCCATTCCCAAAAATTCTGGGCGCCCTCCGGCACCGCTTTGATATTCCGCGTCGCCATTTGCGCGCCGATGATCAGCAGGAGCGCCACCGTCCACGTCACGATCATTGAACTCGTGATCTTGAACCATCCGAAATCCTTCACCACCGGCGCATACAACGGCAGCCCCTCGGCTTTTTCGCTAGCTTCCTTCGCGCTCACCGCCTCCGCGCCGGGCGCGGCCGCGCGCATTTCGGTGTGCTCCGCGGCACCTAAACCGAGCGGCGTGAACACCACCATCACCGCCACTAAAATCAACCTGAACAAAGCCATGTTAAAAAAATAAATCTCCCCAGCTTCCAGCCCTCGAAAATTCGAAAACCAAAAACTTAACGTCGGGACAAACCTCGGCCCCTCGGGAAACTCGAACCGCTGTGAATTTCCCTGATAGTGAAATTTTTCACAAGCGATTTTTTTAATTTTTCTCTCCGCTCTCGAACAGAGGCAAATCCACCAAAAATTCCCTCAGGCGGCGCGGTGCGGCGATAACTGACCCTTTCAAAATCGCCGCAACCGCTTACTTTGTGGCCCATGGAATTCGCACTATGAGCGAGGCTTCATGTCTTATTGTGAACGGTAATACTTTCCGCGTGTCACGGGTGACGCGGAGGAGCCGCAAGCACGCAATGTCCGTCTTTGCTCGATCCACGGATCGAGCGAAAGCGGGCAAGTGATAAACGCCCTTTTCAACGCAACCGATTTTGCTATTGTAAATTCAATGCTGAATTTGCAACAAATCCGCGAGCGCCGCGAACAGATTCTCAGTCTCGCCAGCAAGCGACATGCGTCTAACGTCCGCATTTTCGGGTCAGTGGCTCGCGGGACGGCCGGGCCGGACAGCGACCTGGATGTTCTGATCGATACGGATCCCGAATGTTCACTTTTTGATTTGGGAGGATTTCTCGAAGATTTACGCGACCTTTTTGGCCCGAAAGTTGATTTAATCGTGGCGGACGGTTTGAAGGAGCGCGCCAGAGATTCCGTTCTCCGGGATGCCGTTCCGATATGAGATCCTTTCGAGATCGACTTCTCGATATTCAGGAGGCGATCGGAGAAATCGAGCGGGCGAAAGGGAAAGACAACTTCGAGGCGGATCGGAAGACCCAAGTTTGGATGGTTCACCACCTGATGATTATTGGCGAAGCGGTCCGCTCCATTGAACCCAGCGATTCGCAGGCAACATCCTGAAATTCCGTGGCGTGACATCACGGGGATGAGAGATGTAATCGTCCACGACTATTTTAAAATCAATACGAAATTCGTTTGGAAAACCATTACTGAGGATTTGGAAGCGCTGAAAGAAAAGGTCAACCAACTTTCTGATAACGACTTCCTCTTCAGAAAACCATCAATGAGATTTGGCGTTGGCGCGAACGGTTCCGGCTGGGCATTGCAGGACGATTTCGGATTAAAGGCAGCGATGCTTGGAGTCTTCATGTATTCCGATCCGTCGGGGTGATTCATCTTCAAGTATCGCGCGCTTAAGACGACCAATTCCTCAGTTTCCGTTTCGCCCTTTCCTCGACATCAGTGGTGAGCGCGACGATAATTCGTTTATGAAGTTTGGGGCGCACATGCCTTCGGCAGGAGGAGCGCATAAAGCGCTTGAGCGAGGTCTTTCCATCGGCTGCGACATCGTGCAATTGTTCGTGAAAAACAATATGCAATGGTTCGGCCGCGCGCACACGCCCCAGGAGTTGGCCCTCTATGCAAACCAATTCGTGGCCTGCCAATTTCACGCGCTCTTCGGCCACGCCGGTTATTTGATCAATCTCGGCGCCGCGCCTTCGCCCAATCGCGATAACTCCATCAAATCGCTCGTCCAGGAAATCAATCTCGCCACTGCTCTCGGCCTTCCCTTTCTCGTCATGCATCCGGGCGCACATCTCGGCGCTGGCGAGGAAGCCGCCTTGCAAAATATCGCCGCCGGCTTGGACGAAGTTTTCGCCATCACCAAAACGTCGCCCGTCCGCATCGCTCTCGAAAACACCGCGGGGCAGGGGAGCTGTCTGGGCCATCGCATCGAACATCTCGGCGAAATTTTCCAACGCGTCAAAAACCCGCGCCGCCTCGGCATCTGCCTCGACACCGCGCATTTCTTCGAAGCGGGCTTCGATCTTCGCACGCAAAAAGGCTGGAACGACGCCATCGGCCAGGTCGAAAAATTCGTCGGCCTCGACCAGATTCTCGCCTTTCACCTGAACGATTCGAAAACCGATCTGGGCTCGCGCGTCGATCGCCACGCCGGCATCGGCCAGGGCAAAATCGGCAAGGACGCCTTCCGACATATCGTCAACGATCCGCGCTTCGAACTGCATCCCGGCTGCCTCGAAACGCCAAAATCCAAAGATCTCCACGAAGACATCGAGAACCTCGCCATCCTGCGCTCGCTCGTCGCCCGTTCGATCACCAAAAACCCAAAGAAAGTTCAGGCTGCCAAAAGGAAAAAGGCAGGTTAAAACAGACCTATGAACGCGCGCTTTTTTCCTCTGTGCCCTCTGTGTTATCTGTGGTTAATCTTTTCCGTTCTCCCGGTCAGAGCCAGCGACTGGCCGAACTGGCGCGGCCCAAATCAAAACGGCAGCGTCGCCGGCGGCCAATATCCCTCGCGCTGGTCCACCAACAATATCCAATGGAAAGTTCGCCTCCCCGGCAAAGGAACTTCCGTGCCGATCGTTCACAACAATCGCATCTACGTCACATCGCCTTCCCCCGGGCAGGACGCCGTTCTCGCCTTCGATTTCAGCGGCAAACAACAGTGGGAAACCAAACTCGGGCCCGAAACAAAACCCAAGCACCAGCAACTCGCCTCCAGCGGCAACGCTTCGCCAGTGGCCGATGGCGAGAGCGTCTTTGTTTATTTCAAGAGCGGCAATTTCGCCGCGCTTGATCTGGAAGGAAAGGTTCGCTGGAAACAAAACCTCGTCGAAAAGTTCGGGCAGGAAAATATTTTCTGGGATTCCGGCACCTCGCCCATCGTGACCGACAAACACGTCGTCCTGGCACGCATGCATCACGGCGAATCGTGGCTCGCGGGCTTCGACAAAAACACCGGCGAAATGAAATGGAAAGAGCCGCGCAATTTCGAGACGCCCAACGAAAACGACAACGGCTATACCACGCCCGTGCTTTTCGAAAACGCCGGCAAGAAAGCGATCCTCGTCTGGGGCGCCGATCACGTGACCGCGCATGACGCCGAAACCGGCAAGACTTTGTGGACGTGCGACGGTTTCAATCCAAAAGGCGCTTCACTCTGGCCGCACATTTCGACGCCAGTCGTCGCCGGCAACATCGCGGTCATTCCGGCCGGACGCGACGATCGCAACCAGGCCAGCGTGCACGGCATCGATGTCGCCACCGGTAAACGCGTTTGGCAACGCGATGACACCGGCGTTTTCGTGCCCACGGCCGCTGAATATCAGGGCCGCGTTTATCTCCTTCGCAACAAAGGCGAAATTGTCTGCCTCGATCCGAAGACCGGCAAAACGCATTTCACTTTCCAACTGCCTGAACACCGGACGCCCTATTACGCCTCGCCGGTGATTGGCAACGGCCTCCTCTACGCGGCGCGCGAGGATGGCGCCGTTTTCACGTGCAAAGTTGGAAACGAGACCCTCCAGCTTCTCAGCGAAAATAATCTCGGCGAACGTTTCGTGGCCACGCCTGTTCCCGCAAACAATCGCCTGCTCCTGCGCGGCGACAACCACCTCTTTTGCATCGCTGAGGCCCAGGCCGCCGCGGCCGCTCCGGTTCCCGTCGCCGCCGGCGCTCGCCGCGATTAACGCGTCGGGCCGACGCCGAAGTCGATGCCCAGCGCTCCGATCAGCGCCTTGTCAAAAATCGCGCGTTCATCCGGCGTCAATAATTTCTGCACCGCCCCCGTCGCGCGTTCGTTGAGCGCTTTCTGTCCTTCGTTCCATTTGTCGGCATTTTCGCCGGGCGCGTGATAATCGAACCCGCGTTGATTCGCCACTTTCGACGCCGCCATCAACGTCGCCTGCACCTGTTCCATGCGCGGATCGTTCGTCCACGACAGCAACGAGCCAATGAACGCGCTCTGGAACGCGGCGAATTCCTCCGGCGATTTTTCGATGTCGCCGCTTTTGTTCATCATGTTCAGCAAGAGCGCCTGCTCCGCTTCGGTCAATTGTTCGTGATTCAAAAATTTGCGCCGCAAGTTTCCGCTCTCGACGCCCTTCGTCCCCGCCGGCGCGGCCATCACGGTTTCCACCCATTGCATTCCCTGCGCGGTCTGCGCTTGCTTCTGGTTGGCTTCGGTCAAGGCTGCTGATTGCGCGGCCGCGCGGTCCGAAGCGGTTTTCTTTTCCCACGCCGCCTTCTCCTGGCGCAACGCGCTCACTTCCGCGCGCAGGCGCAGCAACTCCGCGCGCTCCTGCTCGGCACGGTCCACTTGCGAAGGATCCGGCTTGGCCGCTTCGCCGGCACGTTGCGCCTCCGCGCGCGCTTCGGCCACTTGCGCGTATGATTGATCTACGGACGCGCGCAACGCCGCGATCTTGCGCTGTTGCACCACGAACAATGCCGCCGCCGCCACCGCCACCAAAGTCCAAATGACAGTTTTCATTGTGACATCAACTGAGAGACACCTTTCCGTAGCAAATTCGCGCCCCGATTTCCATTTGTTTTCTGGCTTTTCGCAGCCGCGCGGCGCCTTTACCTTCGCGCCGTGTTTCCGCCCGCAATCGCATGAAGCCGCGCGCCCTTCTCCAGAACCGGCTTTTTTGGCCGGTGGCCGGGCTTGCGTTGCTTCTTCTGTTTAATCTGATTCGCGACCCGGCCTTTTTCGAAGTCACTTCGCGCGACGGAAATCTCTACGGTCCCACGCTGACGGTCCTGCGTCTCGCCGTGCGCGTGATGCTGCTTTCCATCGGAATGACGCTGGTGATTGCGACCGGTGGTGTCGATCTTTCGGTCGGTTCGGTGATGGCGATCGTCGGTTCGCTCGTGGCGACGTGCGCAACCAACCATCATCTGCCATTCGCGGCGCTTCTCGCGATCTCGTTCGCGGTCGCCTTGGCAGCGGGGACGTTCAATGGCGCGCTGATTTCATTCGTCGGCCTCCAGCCGATCATCGCGACACTGATCATGATGGTGCTTGGCCGCGGCGTCGCGCTCAGTATTACCGGCGGACTGCCGATCATCGTCAACGAACCGGGCCTGCTCTTTCTCGGCCGCGGCTTCGTCGCGGGCATTCCAACTCCGATCCTGCTCATCGCGTTCGTCTTCGGAGTGACCGCGCTTCTCACGCGCCGGACTGCCATAAGCCTCTTCATCGAAGCCGTCGGCGACAACGAAACCGCCAGCCGCTTCGCCGGCGTCCACACGCGCGCGGTGAAATTCGGCGTCTACATTTTCTGCTCCATTTGCGCGGCGCTTGCCGCTCTGGTCGCGATTGGCGACGTGGGCCGCGTCGAACCCGATCGCCTCGGGCAGATGCTTGAACTCGACGCCATCACCGCTGTCGTTGTCGGCGGAACCGCGCTCACCGGCGGACGTTTCACGCTGACCGGTTCGCTCATCGGCGCGTTGCTCGTCCAAACCTTGACCATGACTCTGATCCGCCAGGGCATGCCTTCCGACGTGGCGCCCGTTCCAAAAGCGCTCGTGATCATCATCGTCTGCCTGCTGCAATCGCCGAGACTGCGCGCGCAGTTCGGAAGCTTCCTGCCGAAGCGCGCCGCGGCATGAAAATTCGCCGCGAAAACCTGCCGATAATCGTGACGGCCTTTGTGCTGGTCGCGCTGTTCGGGATTTTCTCCATCTTCTTCACGAATTTTTTGTCGCTGCGCGTGGTCGTGAACCTCTTCATGAACAACGCGCACGTCGGCGTCATCGCGGTGGGACTCACGTTCGTGATTCTCTCCGGCGGCATCGATCTTTCCGTCGGCTCCGTGCTGGCTTTCACCACCATTTTCATCGCCACCATTATCGAAAAACATCACCTCCATCCCGGTTTCGCCATTGCAAGCGCGCTGCTGTTTGGAATTCTTTTTGGCGCCGCCATGGGCGTGATGATTCAAGTTTACAAATTGCCGCCGTTCCTCGTCACCCTCGCCGGAATGTTCCTCGCGCGCGGCCTGGCCTTTGTCGTGAGTTCCAATGAAATCGCCATTCGCCATCCGTTTTATGAAACCGTCGCCGACCTTGGCATTCGCCTGGGCAAAGCGCGCCTCGGAATCACCGCCTGCATTTTTCTCATCACGCTTCTCATCGGCGCGGTGGTGGCGCATCGCACCAAATTCGGCCGCAACGTTTACGCCATCGGCGGCAGCGAAAACTCCGCCTTCATGATGGGCCTGCCCGTCGCTTCCACCAAAATTGCCATCTACGCCATCAGCGGATTCTGCGCCGCGCTCGGCGGCGTCGTCTTCACGCTCCAAACCGGCTCCGGAAATCCCCTCAACGGCCAGGGCCTCGAACTCGACGCCATCGCCGCCGTCGTCATCGGCGGCACGCTTCTCACGGGCGGTGTCGGCTACATCGAAGGCACCCTTCTCGGCATTCTCATCTACGGAACGATCCTGACCGCGCCCAATTACCTGAGCGGCTTCGATTCCTCCTGGCAACGCATCGCCATCGGCGCCCTCCTCCTCATCTTCATCCTCCTCCAACGCTTCCTCTCCCGCGCCGCCGCCCAACGGTAACTCCGAATTACGGAGCAAAATTTGATACGCCAACGGCGTTAAATCACTCAGCCCAGGGTTGCCGATTCCTATCGGCTACCCTGGGTCCATATTCCGAAACACATCGAACCTGAAAGGGTTCAATCGTTGCGTCGAGGCCCGCGTTCAGTTCGCGTTCGCCGGCTTTTCTGATTTTTCGGAACCTTCCTTCGGTTTTTCTGCGCCTTCAGCTCCGGCTGCACTGTTGAGTTTCTTCAGCAGGTCTTTGGGAAATTTGCCCATCTGCGAAGCGGCCTTGGCGATTTTTCCGAGGGAAACACGGCCCACAATGTTCGCGATGACCGTGTCACCGCCTTCTTCATGGATTAGCAGTGCCAGGCCCGCAGTCGATTCGCCGGAAGGATCGCCCATTGCATAAATCCCGACTTTTTCCTTTTCCTCACCCACAACTGCGACCGGCAGCCAATTTTTTTCGAGCATCGCCTTAACAGTCGCCACACCTTTGGCGACTGCTTCGCTATTGTCCTTCTTTCTACCCTCCATCACGACCACGCGAATGAGTTTAATGTCCTTGACCAGCTCGGCAATGTTCGTGCCAGCTCCTGCCGTCGGATCGTTCTTGCCCCCGTCGAAATCAGCCAGCGCGTCCTTCAGCAGGAACTTCGGCAGGTTGATATTCACTTCGGGTTTAATCGTTTTGAAATCGAACGCTTTATCGATTGCCAGGTAAGCGGGGTCGTTCTCAAGGTTGTTCTGTGCGATCACCCGTGTCGGACACACCGCGATGAACACTACAGCCAGAATGGCGACGAGTTTCTTCATTATCAGATGGGATTGTTAACTTTGTTTTTGATGGTTTCGAAACCATTCCGCAACGGCGGCACGGCTTCCTTTAAAAGAACGTTCTCGGTATGCGCAGCGGCGCGATTTACCGCCTTACCGATGTAGGCGAAGGCCAGCTCGGTCTGTTGCACAACAAGGGCGCGATTGGCCCGCGCCTGCGCCGCCGCAATTTCGGCGGCCGCTCGTTCCGCCTCGTGGTGGGCTCGCCATTGCAAGAGCACGACCGTGCCGAGGAGAAAGCCGATTGAAACGGCCCACGCAAGAATGGACCGCAAGGAGCGCGTCGGCGGTTTCTCCCGCGAAATGCGTTGAGTCAATCGCTCCAAGACTGCAGGCGGGCATTTTTCATCCTGAAGTTGGCGAATCACCTTTTGCAGTTCTTGATCCATGACTCCTCCTTGTGCGTAAGCTTGGAAAGTTTTTCCCGGGCGCGCAGCAAATTGACTTTAACCGTATTGATCGGCATCCCCAGCGTTGAAGCAATTTCCCGATACCGCAGCCCATTGACTTCATACAAAACGAAAACGCTCCGCAGGGTCTCAGGCAGTTTCAGCAACGCCTTCCGCGCCTGTTCCAATTGAAAACTTGAATCCGCCGCGAAACTCGGATCAACCGCGAGGTCATCCGGCCATTCCTCAAAATTTTCATCGGCATCGGCGTGGCGGCTCGCGACGCGCGAACGCAGGCGAATTTGATCCAGGCAGTAATTGCGCGTTGTTCGGAGAAGCCAGCCGCGAATGTTGAAGAGATTCAGCCGCGGCAAATGATTCCAAAGCTTGAGCAGCGCTTCCTGGGTGGCATCCTCCGCGTCCGTTGGGCTTCCAAGCAACCCAAGTGCATATCGATAGATTTCATCGCAGTGCCGCTGGCTTAAGACCTGAAATTCCAGTTCGCGGATCATCGTTCCGCACAAACAACGAACGAACAGCGATAATTGTTACAACGATTGCGTTATCTTCGGCCGATTTAAAATCTGAAATTCAAGTCGCCACTTCCCACTTCGCTTAACCAATTCCTTCGAACATCATCCACCGAATTCTACATTCCATCCCACTTTCATCCCACTTCGCGTAACCAATTCCGCTCAAACATGTTCCACCGAAAAGTATACATTCCATCCCACTTGGCGCCACTTCGCAAATTAAGTGCCAACCAGCTCCACCTCAGCTATATACATACAAAAGTCTACATCTCATCCCACTTCGCTCGAAGGGGGGAGGGGGGCGCGTTTGTCATTTGGGAATTGGGGTTTCTTTTGTCATTTGTGCCCTTGTCATTTGTCATTCTCGCCAAATCCCAATCTTCCAATTTCAATTCCACCCGCATAACCTTTCCGCCAACGATGAATACGACCCTGACTCGCTTTGCATCTGTTCTTTTGACCTCCGCGCTGTTTTTCATGACCGGCTGCGGACAAAAATCCGCCCAGCCCGAAAGCTCCGCTGCGCCGGCCGCCAAACCCGCCGCCGGCAAAAAGCTGACCGTCGGCTTCTCACAAGTCGGCGCCGAAAGCGATTGGCGTGTGGCTGAAAGCAAATCGGTCAAAGACGAAGCCGCCAAACGCGGCATCGACCTGAAATTTTCGGACGCGCAAGGCAAACAGGAAAATCAAATCGCCGCCATTCGCGCGTTCGTGGCCCAAGGCGTCGATGGAATTATCCTCGCGCCCAAAACCGAGACCGGTTGGGACCAGGTATTGAAGGACGCGCGCGACGCGAAAATCCCGGTGATCCTGGTCGATCGCGGTGTGCACGTGAAAGACGATTCGCTTTACACCACGTTGATCGCGTCGGACTTCGTTGCCGAAGGAAACATGGCCGCTGAATGGCTCGCGAAAAAAGTGAACGGCAAAGCCAACATCATTGAACTCGAAGGGACGCCCGGCTCCGCGCCGGCGAACGACCGCAAACGCGGTTTCGCTGAAGGCATCAAAGCGCATCCGGACATGAAAATCATCGCCGCCCAAAGCGCTGACTTCGAAACCGGCAAAGGCAAGGAAGTGATGGAGACCTTGCTGCAACAGCACGGCAACAACGTGAACGCGGTTTACGCTCACAACGACAACATGGCCCTCGGCGCCATCGAAGCGATCAAAGCCGCCGGCAAAAAACCGGGCACGGACATCATCATCGTGTCGATCGACGGCGTGAAATCCGCGTTCGACGCCATGGTCAAAGGCGAACTCAACTGCACCGTTGAATGCAATCCGCTGCTCGGCCAAATGGCGTTCGACGCCCTCGACAAAACGCTCAAAGGCGAAAAGCTTCCCAAGAAAACCGTAGTGCAGGATAAAGTTTACGATCAATCCGTCGCCAAAGATGTGATTGCCTCCCGCCAATATTAATCCGATGAAACCCGCATCATTCGCCACAAACAAACGCCGTTCTCTTCTCCCTCTCCCCTTGAGGGAGAGGGCCGGGGTGAGGGGTAACGTCGCAGCCTCAAGCATCCTCGCGTTATTCCTTGCGCTGCTGCTTTCCGCTTTCACCACCCCATCTCTCGCCCAAACGCCGACCTACACCAACCCCGCGCTGGCCGGCGACTACCCAGATCCGTCCGTAATTCGCGTCGGCAAAGATTATTGGGCCACCGCGACCTCCTCCGAGTGGTCGCCGCAATTTCCCATCCTGCACTCGACCGATCTGGTGAATTGGGAAGTGGTCGGCTCGGTCTTCACCCATCGTCCCACCTGGGCGGTCGGGAATTTCTGGGCGCCGGAAATGACGCGCCACAACGATCGCTACTACATCTATTACGTCGCGCGCCGAAAAGGCGGCCCGCTTTCCGTCGCCGTTGCCACCGCTGAAAAGCCGCAAGGTCCCTACGCCGATCACGGTCCGCTCGTGTCGCAACCGATGGGCTCGATCGATCCCGTCATTTCCAAAGACGAAAAGGGCGACCTCTATTTGATCTGGAAAGAGGATGGCAACAGCCAGCGCAAACCATGCGCGATCTGGGCTCAACGACTCGACGATTTAGGCGTGAAACTGCTCGGCGAGCCCAAGGAATTATTCCGCAACGACGCGCCCTGGGAAGGCGCTGTCATCGAAGGCCCGTTTATCGTCCGCCGCGGCGAATATTTTTACATGTTCTATTCCGGCAACGGCTGTTGCGGCCTCAACTGCAATTATGCGCTCGGCGTCGCGCGCGCCAAATCGCTGCTCGGTCCGTGGGAAAAAGATCCCGCCAACCCGATTCTCGCCGGCAATCAGGATTGGAAATGCCCCGGCCACGGCAGCATCGTCACCGACCCGCAAGGCCGCTACTGGCTGATGTATCACGCTTACAACGCGAGCAGTTCCGTTTTCACCGGCCGCGAAGCGTTGCTCGATGAAGTGAAATTCACTTCCAACGGCTGGGCTCAAATCAATCAAGGCTCGGGCCCGAGCAGCGAAGCGCCTTCGCCGTTCGCGAAACCGCAGCGCCGCGAGGAACTGAAATTCGTTGACAAGTTTTCGGGCAAACTTCGGCCCGGCTGGAACTGGCCTGTCTCAGATGATCCGCCCGGCAGCGTTTCGGGTGGCAAGCTGGTGCTCACCGCGGTATTGAATCAAGGCACGAACCTGATGGGCGCCGCGATCGGGCGCTCGATCACCACTGGAGATTTTGTCGCGACCACTGTCCTCGATCGCTCCAGCGTCGATCCCGGTGAAATCGCCGGCCTGGCCGCCTTGGGCGATCGCGCGAACTCGACCGGCATCGCCGTGGCCGACGACCGCATCATCGTCTGGAATCGTGCGCGCAACGAACAAAGGATTCTCAGCGAATCCGAAGCGCCCCAATCCAAAAAACTTCACTTCCGCATCACCGCGGCCCGCGGACGCCAGTACCAATTTGCGTTCAGCCCCGACGGCAAAAATTGGAACGACCTTTCTGAGAATACCGGCGCGCATTTGCCGCCGTGGGATCGCGCCGTCCGTGTCGGCCTCACCGTCGGCGGCGTCCGCAACGCCGAAGCCCGCTTCGATTCGATGGAGGTCGAACCCAGATAGTTATTGTCCCCAGCCGCGGATGACGACGCCTTCGGACTTGCCGTCCAGTTGTTCGCGGAGCGATTGCGTGCGGGCCAGCACGAATCGTTTCAACTGATGCGCCGGCGCTTTCGGGCCTTCCATCATGCCGGAATCTCTCGGCATGTCGCGCGGGCCGGAAACCCAGTTCGTGCTGATCGCAATTTCGAACCGCTTCAACCGAAACTCCGACTCCGCCGCGATGGCCGGTCGAATCACCGCGGCCACCCCATCAATGTCGCGATTTAATCCTTCTACTGTGAACGGCCCCGCGAGGCCTTGCTCGAGTTTCTTCCGATACACTTCACGAAACGCCTCCACCTTCATCACGCGCGCCAGAAATTTGTTCTTATACGCCGCCGGCTTCCAGATGCTGGCCTGCTCGCGGTGTTCGGCGGTGTCCACGTAACCGAATTCGCCCCAGGCGTGATCCTGGTCCCACGGGATGAACCCAAACTTGTTCGAGCGCGGGTCCAGATACATGTAAAAATTCTGGCCATTGGAAAGATATCCATCGTAGCTGGACAACAAAACGTGGCCCGCGACGAACGCCGCATATTCCTCCAAATCCAAAAAGTCCGGCAGCTTGCGCGCGAATTCCTCATCGTTCGCGTGGGAAACCAACTGGGCCAATTCGACGACACGCGCCAACTGCTCCTTCGTCGCCTTCGTCTTCAAATCATAAACGTCTTTGTAAGCGCTCCAGTCCTTGCCGGCGTCGCCAAACAAATCGTAAGTAACCGGCTTGAAGATCGGAACGTCCTTCGTGCCGAAACGATCCTTGGCGAAGTTGCCGTCAATATCCTCGACCAGCACGTACAAGCCCAGCGGCTGGTTCGTCATTTTTCCCGGCGCATCCACCGTTAAATAAGCGTAGGTTGTGCGCGGCGCGACCGCGCCCAACTCCCGGAAAATCTTTTCACCGAGCGCGTCGCGCAGATATGAATAATCCGGAATCGCATTGACGAAATTCAGCGTTGTGACCCCGCCAACCTGCTGTCCCTTCTTCACCCGATTCAAGTCGACCTTGTAGGAAACCTTGTTGCCGTAAAGCGAGTTGAGATACGTGCCGTTGCCGCGGAAGCGCACGCCCACCGTGTCGAAATGTTTGCCTCCGAATTCGAAAGCGGCCTCCGACCATGGAAAATCGATACCGAGCGCGCCGGCCAGGCCGCTGCGGCTCGCTTTCGAGTTGCGTAGCGCCATTTTTCCGTCCGGCAGATTCTGCGCCGGTGGAATTTTGTCCGCCTGCACGCGCTTCCATTGCTCGCGCGTGAATCGCAACTTTGCCAGCCAGATATTCGTCAGCCCGTAAAGCTCCGCTGAATTCTCCGGTGTTTTTCGTGAAGCCAGCGCCATCTCCTCCGCGTTCGCCGGCCACGGCTTTGCGGACAACCCCATCTCGGGAAATTCCTTCAGCATGTTGCGTTGCATCGTGGCGATGAAGATCATCGCCATATTCACATGCCCGCGATCGATCAGGAATTTCGCTGTCAACGCGAAGGTGAACAGCGCCAAAATGATGATCGCCACCGTCGCCGCCAATCGCTTGAAGAACCGTCCCACCGCCAGCCATCGCCACGCGGCGATTGTCTGCTGCACCAGCGGCTCGCGTTGGGCGGCGACGCTCCACTGGCACAACTTCGCGAGAATGCGTCCTTCCACTTCCGGCGCCGGCGCAACTGCAAGCGCCGAAAACGCAGGCGCGGAAATTCCCAATTTTCGCGTCGCCCTGCGCAACGTTTTCGTGACCTTCTCTACCGCTTTCGCATTCCACGTTTCGACCCGCGCCCGCGTCACGCCTAGAGCCCGCGCGACATTCTCGGGAGCCTCATTTAACATCGAACAAAGCACGAACGCGTTCGCATGGCGCCTCGGCAAACGATTTGCTGCCTTAAAGAGCCTCTGCGCCAAAGTGCACGCCGGCATCCGCGATTTGGATTTCAAGCCGAGCCGCTTGCGCTCCTGCGTCGCCGCGAAACAGGTCGTGCGCACCAGCCACGTCGCGACCGCCAGCTTGCGCGGAATCCCTTTCCAGCGAAATGCCAGCGTCTCGAACACCGCCGTCGAAACGGTCTCAGCGGCGCCGGGATTTTCGAGAATCAAAGAAGCGCTGATACCATTGACAAGCGGAAGAAATCGGCGCGCCACTTCATGAAAGCGGCCGCCGCCCGGCGCGAGCGTGCGATCCTTCCAAAGTTCGCGGGAAGTCAAAGCCGACGGGGCTGCGTTAACCGCGCCTTCAGTCATTCCTCATTTTTATGCGGCGGCGCGTGGTTTGAGAATCACTTTTTGTCCTTCGGATCGTCGGACAAATCGACCGGCGCGTTCCGCCAGATATCCGTCGTCGCCCAAAGATTCAGCGGCCGCACCGACCCGCCGTAAGCCAGCATCCGCGCGCTCCCGTCCACGAAGGCGAAATCCGAGCCGCCCGAAGTTTTCCCGCTGCCGGATTTGTGCATGTTCTGGTTCAACTCTTCCTTGTCGTTCCCCTTGCCCTGGCCGAAGTCCATATGCACGTGATACGAACCGATTCGCTTTTCGCCAAAGAGCACCGTCTCGGACGGCTCCTTGATATTGCTCTCCTTCATGCCGTGCTTGTAACGCCACGCCATCACCTCTTTGTAATCCGCAGGCGAAAGAGTCGCCGCCCAATAATCGTTCCAGCCATTGATCAGATAACTGCGCCACTCCAGCCAGCGATCCTGCGGGCACTTCAAAACTTTGCTGTTCCATTCCTTTGAGGTGGCGTTATTCGTCGCGGCGTAATTTCCGTAATACTGCTTCAACGTGAACATCCACGCGTTCGTCAGATGCAGCCGCCGCGGGTATTCACTATCGAAGTCCCCGGCATACAACGCCGCTGCGAGTCCGATTTGCCGGATATTATTGACGCACGCGATGCGATTGGCCTTCTGCTTGGCGCGGCTCATCGCGGGCATCAACATGCTCATCAGGATCGCGATGATCCCGATCACCACCAGCAATTCGACCAACGTAAATCCGCCCTGCCGCCGAATCTTCATAGTTGAAGCCATCTTATGGGACAATACACAGCCGTTTTCGTTCTGGTTACAAAAATCGACTGGATCTGTTCGCGACCTCACTGGCGGCCCGTCCCCAGTATCCGGGTTGACGTCCCTGCTGCACGAAGGAATGGTTTAAGATGGCAAATTCCCGCTGCGTGAAACGGTTGCTTACATTGCTCATTCTTGCAGTTCCTTTCCAATGGAGCGCTTCCGCGGAGGGGAGCGACGCCCAATGGGGTCACGAGTTTTCTGCTCCCGCCAACTCAAGGTTTTTGGCGATGACGTTCAATGCCGAAGGGAAGGTGGTCTACGCCGGCTCGGCTCTTCCAAGCGACACAATCGGAGCTCCTCCGGCGTCGCTAATTCAACTCGAGGGGCGCGAACGAATCTCTTTGCTCCCTTCTGCTGGAATCACCATTTACGCTTTGGCCACGAATGGAACCGACCTTTATATCGGCGGTGATTTCAAGGGCCTGCTCGGGCAACCCATCACCAACCTCGCTAAATGGAATGGCACCCAGTGGGCTCCGATCGGCGGTGGCGTTAGTGGACCACTCGGCGTTCGAGCCCTTCAATTCAAAGATGGCAAACTATACGTCGGGGGCGGCTTCACAAACGCCGGAGGCATCAAGGTAAGTCAAATCGCTGTCTGGGATGGCGCAACTTGGGATGATTGCGCGGGTGGAGTCGCCCCGAAACGTCTGGGCTTTAATCCAGGCGTCAACGCTCTCCACTGGGTCGGCGAGAAATTGTTTGTCGGTGGATCCTTTACAAATGCCGGTGGCGTGGCGGCGACTAATATTGCCTCTTACAGCAACGGCTCCTGGCAATCACTGGGGAGCGGTCCGGCAAACGGCGTTACTGGCGACGGCTTCGAAGTAGTGAACGCGATCACCTCAGATGACGGTGGCAATGTCATCGTGGGCGGCAGCTTCCTGAAAGCTGGATCGATTAGCGCCCCTCTCGTCGCCAACTGGGCGCGAGACCATTGGGAACGTCTCGGCGCGGGCCTCGATCGACCCAGCCAAGGGTATGTCAGTGCCTTCCAAACGTACAACGGCGGTCTTTACGCCGCCGGCTTCTTCACCACAATTAACGGAGTTTACAACCCCTCCGAAGGCGGTCTGGCCAGATGGGACGGCGCAAATTGGTTCCCCACTGGAGTGCCCATTGGAATCGACGCGATCACCTCCCTCGCCAGCGATGGCCAAACCCTTTACGTCGGCGGTTCTGTCGGCGGCGCGGCTCCTCGCCCAAATCGCGTAGCGGATTTGCTGACGTTCGATGGCTCACGGTGGGCGATGTTTAGCAATGGTTTGGACCCGACCACCTCTGTCCTGGTGAAAGGCATCGTGGTAGGAACGAACGTTGTCGTCGGGGGCCGACTTGCTAATTCAGCGGCGCAAAATCTTCTCAAGTGGGATGGCATTGCCTGGCAGCCCGCCTCCCCCGCCGTTCAAACCCCAATGTCAGGTTCTCCGGACGTTCGCTTTAACGACTTCATCGACTTCAATGGTAAAATCCTTGCCGTTGGCACATTTCTCGCCGGCGGGGGGAAATTCCTGAATGGCGTTGGAATCACCGATGGTTTTTCCTGGCAGCCGCTCGGCGACGGACTCCCGGCTGGCGGTTTTTCCGTTGCTCATTTCGGCGCGGACATCGTGGTTGGCCACCGCGACGGCGTGAGCCGCTGGGATGGCAATCAATGGTCGTCGTTGGGAACAATTTTCGGCTCGGTCCTTGCGCTCTGCCCCGACGGCGAATCTCTTTATGCCGGAGGGGACTTCACCTCTGGACAAGCCACGAATATCGCGCAATGGAGAGGTGGCGCCTGGGTGCCCCTTGGCGGGACCATCAATGGACCTGTTTTCGTTTTGCGTATGGTAAATCACGAACTCTATGCGGGTGGAAGTTTTTCCGAAGCGAACGGACACAAAGCGTGGAACTTGGCGAAATGGACGGGAACCGATTGGGTCGAAGTCGGTGGCGGTCTCAGCGGGGGTTCATTCCAAACGGGCGTTTGGGCGATTGAACCCGACGAAGCGGACGGCATCTATGTCGGCGGAGACTTCGTTGTCGGTGGACCTGCAGATGAACAGGCGTTTAGAATTGCCCGGTGGAACGGGAATACTTGGGAACGTCTTGGCAGCGGTGTCAACGGCAGCGTGAACGGTCTGGCTTTAAAGCAAAGGGATTTGTTCGTTTTTGGCAACGTTTTTTCTGCCGGTGGGCATCCCAGCGCTCACGTTGCGCGCTGGCGAATCCCCACTCTTTCGCTGGAAGCCATTTCGCCGACCAACGATGGTTTCAGCCTTAAAGCGCGCGGCCTTCCGGGCGCGAGTTTCATTCTCCAACGTTCGCGCGACCTTATTCAGTGGGAGAACGTCTCAACCAATCAACTTGTTGAACCAACGCTCAACCTTGTCCCAGACCGTTCGCCGGAGGTTTCGTCCTTTCGCGTGCTGGAAACCAATTAGCAGCGGCTCTATCAATCTTTCTCAAGCCCGGCGGCTGAAACGCCGCGGATGCTTCGGTCTCTCGGGCCGTTCATAGGATAACTTCTCTATTTGCGAGCGCGCGCCATTTCTGCAAGCCTGACGCAGATGCCGCCAAGTCCAGCCTCCCGCAACGAGTCCCGCGATGCCGACGCCACCATGGCCGTCTTCCTCGACCTCGAAAACATCGCCCTCGGCGCGCGCGACGCTCATTACCCCACCTTCGACATCCAAAAAATCCTCGAACGTCTCCTGCTCAAAGGCCACATCGTCGTCAAAAAGGCCTATTGCGATTTCGATCGCTACAAAATCTTCAAACGCGACCTGCATGAAGCCGCCTTCGAGATGATCGAAATTCCGCACGTCCGGCAATCCGGCAAAAACTCCGCGGATATCCGCATGGTCGTGGACGCCCTGGACCTCTGTTACACGAAAAGCCACGTCGATACTTTTGTCATCATTAGCGGCGATTCCGACTTCTCTCCTCTCGTCAGCAAATTGCGCGAGAATGCCAAGACGGTTATCGGGATGGGGGTCAAAAACTCGACATCTGATCTCTTCCTCAACAATTGCGACGACTTCATATATTACGACGACCTGGTCCGCACCGAACCGGCCAAAGCGCGCCGCCGCGCCCCTTCAGCGACTTCTCCATCCAAACCAATCGACGCCGAAAACAACAAACGTCCGCCCCTGGACAAGGCATTCCAGCTTCTCGCCGACACCCTCGACGCACTGACCGAAGAACGCGGCGAGAACGATCACATTTGGGGTTCGATGATCAAACAGGCGATCAAGCGGCGCAATCCAGGCTTCAACGAACGCGCCTACGGCTTCCGCTCTTTCAACGACCTTCTGGCCGAAGCCGAAAAACGCGGCCTTCTCAAGCTGGAGCCCGACGAAAAATCCGGCGGCTACACGGTCCGCGCCGTTTACTAATCCGCCCACGTGCCGCGTTCGGCGCTTAGCAGAAATTCGGAAAAAACCAGGAGGTTGTCACAAACGACGGTGCCTGTCCGGTCTTGCTTGTATGAAGGTTTCGAGCAAGAGGATTGGAGTGGTTTTGGCCGGCGTTTGCCTTGTGGCCCTGGCCGAAGATCAATTGAGACTGGACGTCGAGGATCATGATGCCGGGTCGGTGCGCGTATCCATCCAAGGCGGTCCCGGACTCCATCGCCTGCAAACCGCCGCGAATGTTGATTCGCGCGATTGGTCGGTGGACGGTCGCTTAACGACTGAGACGAATATCGTCCTGCCAAAGAAGAGCGCCCGCCAATTTCTTCGCGCCCAGGCGGCTCCCGCCAACGATGTCGCGATTTTCACAAACGCCACCTCGATGCTCGACCGCGGCCGAGCGACCTTTCGGCATGACACGTTGGGCAGTGAATCCTTCTGGGGCGGCGCCTTGAAGCTGCACCAGGCCATCGCGGGCGCTAACAACGGCGGCGTTGGCCCCGGCGTTTCGCCGAAGACCGCGCTGGCCGTCGGTCTTAAAGTTGATTCGGAAGCGCTGCCTGAATCCTTGAAGCAAGCGCTCGCCCGCGGCGAAGTCGATCTTGACGATCCGGCGAGCACTTTGGCTTTGCTGCAAATCGATTCGGTCGTCGGCGTCAAAGGCATCTTCGACGAAAATCGCCGGCTTGTTTCCATCGGCATTCAATGCGCCCTCTGCCATTCGACGGTGGACAATTCATTTGCATCCGGCATCGGCAAACGCCTGGACGGCTGGCCTAATCGCGATCTGAACGTCGGAGCGATCGTCAATCTCGCTCCAGACGTGTCGGCGCTGACGAACGCGCTGGAAGTCGATGAAGCGACCGTGCGCACGGTGCTTCAGTCCTGGGGCCCAGGAAAATTTGATGCTGAATTGATTCTCGACGGTAAAGCCTTCCAGCCTGACGGCAGAAGCGCCGCGACTTTGCTTCCGGCGGCGTACGGTCTTGCCGGCGTGAACTTGCATACTTACACCGGATGGGGAAGCGTGACTCATTGGAATGCCTTCGTTTCCAACCTCGAGATGCATGGCCAGGGCACATTTTACGATCCGCGCCTGAACGACGCAGCGACCTTTCCGCTGGCCGCGAAAAAAGGTTATGCCAACGTTCGCAACACGCCCGATCTGATCACGAGCAAACTCGCCGCGCTGCAATTTTATCAACTCACGATTCCCGCGCCGAAGCCGCCCGCCAGCAGCTTCAACACCACGGCCGCCGTGCGCGGCGAGGTGGTGTTCAATGGCAAGGCGAAATGCGTCACGTGCCATGTCCCGCCCATTTATACTGAGCCGGGCTGGAATATGCATACCCCCGAAGAAATCGGCATCGACGCATTCCAGGCGAATCGTTCGCCGGATAAACGCTATCGCACGACGCCGCTCGGCGGATTGTTCGCGCGCGAGAAGGGAGGATTCTATCACGACGGCAGATTCGCCACGCTTCGTGATGTGGTCAGTCATTACGATGCGCATTTCGGCCTCGCGCTGACCGAACAGGAAATCCAGGACCTCATCGAGTTCCTCAAATCAATCTGATCATGGACCAGCACACCGCCACCTTCGAGGAACACCGTCCATTTTTGACGAAGCTCGCCTCGCGCATTATTGGCGACTGGAGCGACGCCGAAGACCTGGTCAATCATGCCTTTGTTCGCTGGCAAAAAATCGATCTCGATGAAGTGACGAATGCGCGCGCGCTGCTGGCGACAATTGTCAGCCGCCTCGCTTTAAACCAAAAATCCTCCGCGCGCATGCGCCATGAGGTCGTGATCGAGCCGGTTATCATCAATCGCCTTAAAGAAGCCACGGCCGAGAACATCGACAGTCTCAGCGACGCGTTGAGCGACGCTGTGGAAATAGTGCTGAGCCGCCTGTCCCCGGTAGAACGCGCCGTTTTTCTGCTGCGAGAAGTGTTTCAATTTGAATACACCGAATTGAGCGAGCTGCTGAACGAAACCGAAGCCAACTGCCGCCAGATCCTCAAACGCGCGCGCGACAAAATTAATGCGCGCGAGCCGCGGTTTCGTCCCAAATCGGATGTTTGTGAGCTCGCCTTGGAGCGTTTCTTGAACGCGTCCCGCAGCGGCAATATCGAGGAGCTAATGGATGTCGTCGCGCCCGAGATCGTGCTGGTTCGCGATGCTGGCGACATCGGCCTGCCGCAACCGGCTGCGCTGCATGGCCACGAGCCGTTGCTTGATCACGTGCATTCATATCTGCAGCGGCATCCCGGCGCCACCTGGTCCTGTCGTCAGATGGGGCAGGGCTATCAGATTGCTTTGCTCACTGAACCATCCCAAACGCCTCTGTGCGCCTTCATCTGCGCCATTGATCCCGCGAAGATCAGGCGAGTGGATCACATCACCTGCCCAACGCGTCTGGGCCTGCTTCTAAATCTGGTTGGAGGCGCGCAGTGAAGCAGTCCCGCAAGGCAGCCGACAAACTAAACACTCGGGAGTTCGCCGGCCTCGTCGAACGCCAGCTTCGCATGATTGGCGAAGACCCTGCGCGCGATGGGTTGCGCAAGACGCCGGAGCGCGTCGCCAAAGCATTCGCGGAGTTGACCTGCGGCTATGCGCAAAATCCACGAGCCGTCGTCAACGGCGCGCTCTTCAAAGTCAAATCCGATGAGATGGTCATCGTTCGGGACATCGACTTTTACAGCTTGTGCGAACACCACCTCCTGCCGTTTTTTGGCAAGTGCCACATCGGCTATCTGCCGAAGGAGCACGTAATCGGCCTTTCCAAACTGCCGCGCCTGGTGGACCTCTACGCGCGGAGACTGCAGGTTCAGGAACGTCTCACCACCCAAATTGCCCAGACCGTGCTCGCGCTCACCGGCGCCCAAGGCGTCGGCGTCGTCATCGAAGCGCAGCATCTTTGCATGCAAATGCGCGGTGTGGAGAAGCAAAGCTCCATCGCGCTGACCTCCTCGATGCTTGGAATTTTCCGGGACGATTCCCGAACGCGCTCGGAATTCCTGAGCCTCGTCAGGACGAAGCAAATGTGCGCTTAATTACAGACAGGAGGACGTTATATGCAACTGACATTGACGGAGATTCGCCAGGAAACCCCGGACACGAAAACCTTTTTCTTCGATGGCGGCCCTGCGCTTTCGTGGAAGGCGGGGCAATTCATTCATTACAAGCTGCCGCACGCGAATCCCGATGAACGCGGTATCGAGCGCTACTTTTCAATCGCATCCGCTCCGCACGAACATCGCGTTATGTTGACCTGCCGCTTCGCAAAGCGAAGCAGCAGTTTCAAGCGCGCTCTCGAGGCGCTCCCGTGCGGAGCGAAAATCGAAGCTGAGGCGCCCGACGGGGACTTTTGCGTCGACCGAGTCTCACAACGCTTGATTTTTATAGCCGGCGGAATCGGCATTACCCCTTTTCGCGCCATCCTGCTTGATCTGGAACAGCGCCGCGAACCGCTCGATGTCACGCTGCTCTACGCCAACCGCACCGAAGACGTGGTCTTCCGGAGCGAACTTGAAGTCCTCCGCTCCCGGCATTCGAGTTTCAAGATCCATTATTTCATTGGAGACAACCACCTCGATGGGAACGGCATCCGCAAAGTCGTTCCAGATTTGCCGGCTTCCCGTTTTTACGTCTCCGGTCCTGAACCCATGGTCGAGAGCATCGATCAAACTCTCGAACAAATGGCCGTTCCCAAAGACCAGATCATGAATGATTTTTTTCCTGGCTACGAGTGGCCGTGATCGAATCCCAGCCTTTTTTGTCGCGCTGGCGGTGTTGGCCGCCGACGCTGCAGATCCTTTTCCGATAATTTGTGGAAGATTTTCGCCTCCACCCCGTTCAGCCCTTCGGCTTGTTTTTTGGCGCTAAGATTTCGCAATCTAGTTTCTTCCGCCTTCGTCATGTCATCATGGTATTTTGGCGGCCTCACCTCACAATCGGTTTCGAGCCCTAAGATATTTTAGGAAAAAAATTGCCTGAAAATCCGCGCCTGCACGGAAACGCTCCGCTTGCCAGAACGCCAGCGCTCCTGCTTTAGTTGCCCCGATGGCAGAGTCATCCAAGCCCAGCCAAAGCGCCGAAGATTATCTCGAGCGCATCCAGGAACTCATCCAGGAAAAAGGCTACGCGCGCATGGTCGATATCGCCTCCTCGCTCAAGGTTCGCCAGGCCAGCGTCACCAGCATGGTCCAAAAACTTGGCGACCTTGGCTACGTCAACTACGTCAAATACCGCGGCCTGGTCCTCACCGACAAAGGCCGCTCCGTCGCCGACAAAATTCAGCGCCGCCACGAAACACTGACCCGATTCTTTTCCCTCATCGGCCTCGACAGCGAAACCCAACAGGAAGACATCGAAGGCATCGAACACCATCTAAGTCCCGACACGGTCGATTCCCTGGCCGACCTGGCCGAATTCCTGGAAGACAATCCCGAAGTTCTAAAACGCTACCTCCGCAAACGCCAAACCCGCCGCGCTACCAAAGGGTAATCGCCGTTTTGCGTTACTCAGCGTTTGCTTGCTCCGATTCTTTCTCGATTTCTTCCAGGTGCTGTTTGTCGCGCTGGGTCAGGTAAACGAGTCCGCCGATGCCGCTCCAGAATAAACTCGTCCCGTAACCGATGAGCGAAAGCAGCAGCGCTGTCGCGGCTTCGACGTTCACGCCAGGGGCCGCCAGCATCAACACGTATAAATTTTCGCGCACTCCTAATCCGCTCGGCGTGATCGGCAACGCTGAAATGCTCGTCACAGTCGGCACGATTTCCGCAAGCGCCAGAGGCGATACATGCAGCCGAAATCCCCACGTCAACGACAGGAAATGAAGAATAATGATGACGTTCGAAAGAATCGCCACCGGAATGATCTCCCACCAGAATTGGCGGTTGCGGCCAAATTCGCGGAACGCCTCCAACGATCGTTCGAGCATCTCGCCTTTGGGCAAACGGCGCAGATAATCGCGCGCTTTGGGAAAACGCCTGGAAACGCCGCCGCGAAAAAACAGCAGCATCACCACCGCGCAGGCGCCCGTCATCACGATCATGAGTCCAATCACCGCGCGCAATTTCGCGTCCGAAATCAGCGACCAATTCGGCGGCAACATCACGCACGCAAAAACCAGCAGCGAAAACATGCCGATAATCCGATCGACCAAAACCGTGACCACCGCCTCGGTCTTTTTGTGATGCGTTTCGCGCGCGACGTAATACGCCTTCAATACGTCGCCGCCCACTGACCCAAGCAGGAACGAATTAAAAAAATGCGCGATAAACGAAATCTGCGTCGTGCGCCAGAGCGGCATATCCAACCCGTGCACTCGCAACACGATTTGCCATCGCAGAACACCCGTCATCACCGTTGCGCCCATCAAGAGCGCCGACAGGATCAACGGCCCCGTCGCCATCGAACGCAGCGTGTCCCAGATTCCCGGCGGGCCGTAACGCAGCGCTATTTCAAAGCGCTCGACACGCGAGAGCCCTTGCCAATCGCGCCCCATCTCGACCCACGCTTGCCGCCCTTCGTCGTAAAAAATCGCCTGAAAAATCCAGCCGAGCAACAGCAGGCAGACTCCGATCCGCCAGGCGATTTTCCAAACCTTTTTGGCCGCGGCCCTCACTCCTCGCCCCAAAACGATTTCAGATGCTCGAAGCCCGTCAGCACATCCGGCGGAGGAACGCCCGGGCTGAGTTCGAGCACTTTGATGTGCTGCGGTTTAACGAACGGTTGCAGCGAAGCCCAATCGATCATCCCGCTTCCGGGCGGACAATGATCCTGCCCAGGGAAACGCACGTCATGAATGTGAAACCCGTGCAGCCATGGCGACATCGTTTCCAAATGCATCGCGTGATCGATGAACCCAAGATTGTGTTTGATCTGCGCGTGCCCGCAATCGTGCCAGTAGCGCACCGTCTCGCTTTTGAATTCCTCGAAGAACAAGGTGAAATCCGACTCGAACGGAATCTCCTCCAGCGCCTCGCGATTTTCGATCCCCAACTTCAATCCGCGGCGGCTCGCATGCTGTTCGATCTGCCGCAACATCTCGTAAGCCGCTTCGGTGAACTTCTCCTTTTTGCTCTCGCGCTTTTCGATCACTTCGTTGCAAAGCTTTTCGTATTTCGGAGAGCCCTTCTCGTTGCGCCCGACCATCTCGATCAATTTGTCCGTGTAATCCTTCATGTCGATCGCGCCCATGTGCAGGACAATCAATTTTGCGCCGACGCGTTCGGCCGTCTCAATCGTCTTAATCGTGTGCCGCATCGCATTCTCGCGCTCACGTCGATCCAACGCGGTAAACTTGAAAATGTTCGGCGCCGCGTGATTGATCCCGATCGGCAGGGGACAAAAATTATGCAGAGTCGAAATTTTGATTTCGCCGGCGTCCACCGCTTCGATGACACCGGGCAGCAGGCTGATTCGTATTCCGTGGCTTAACTCCGCGTATTCGAAACCCATCTCGCGAATCTCGCGCAGCATGGCGCGTCCATCAGTGTGGCGGTGAGAGTTCCAACACGTTGACAACGAATACATACCAAAAAAATGAGCCGTTCGCTTTGGTAGCGCACGGCTCTGGCAAACTCAAATGCAATAATTACAAATCCGCGTAACGAGCGCTCAGCATGGCTGAGAATCGCGCGATTTTCATCTTTCGACGCTTTTTTTCGCTGGGCTTTTCGAAATGGCGATGGTTGCGCACCTCCTTCAAAGTGCCTTCGCGGTCGATGCGCTTCTTTAACCGGCGCAACGCCTTTTCCACCGACTCACCCTTTTTCAACTTAATCTCCGTCAATCCAATTCACTTCCTTCCTGACCGACTCGGGGCACAACGCGCCGCCTTGATGACGGGACGGGCCCTTTCGAGCGAGGGTCGGGAAGCTAAAAGCTTCGCATCATTGTGTCAATGCGGTTTGTTCCCCAAAACGTCGTTTTCCGGCAAGCCTTAACCAAGAGGTTTGTTGTAAGTCCCCAAGGGTTGTAGGGGATTGGGCCTCATTTGCACCTGCGAATGCTTTCTCAACTCTGCGACTTCCTCAATACCAGTCACTTACGTCTAAAATTGGGGTGGCGCCACCGGTGCTATGTATGGTTGCATCGGAAAGTGGTTATGGATACGATACTCGATTACGGACACGATACGGTAGAACAGCAACGGTTCTTGGAAAAACACCGTTTGGTCCGGTTGAAATTGGGTTGGGAATTAAAAGCTCTGTCGTTGGACGGCGCGAGGCTCAGGTCTAGTGACCCGAGCGCGCGGGCAGAAGCTAAAGCGGCGGCGGACGCTTACCGTCAGTGTATTACAGACCTCTCGTCGGTTGTCGGCGGAGTTCTGGGATAGGAAAATTTGAAAACCATTAACAAAAACCAGTTGAGCGTGATTGTGGGAGTCACGTTTGTCCTTGCCCTCGCGTCTGTGGGGACGCGAGGCGAGGACACAAATCCGACGGTCGATGTGCCGCCGGTTGTTGCGCCTAAAGTCGAGCGCCCGGAGCGCCCTGAGCGCCCGGACAAGCCCGGCAAGCCGGTTGACGGCGAGCGCCCGAGCATCAGCGACATCAAAGATGTCATCAAAACTTTCCAGGAAGAGAAGAAGCGCTTTATCCAGGAGCAGAAAGATCAGCGCAGCGCCGACCGTGGCAAGGTGCGCGAGGACTTGAACAAGAATGCCGTCGTCAACGCGGTCCGGCAGGAAGTCAAAGACTCGATCAGCGATGCCAAGCGCCAGACGCGCGAACAAGCGAAGAAGCTCGCTGAAGAAGCCAAAGAATCGGCCAAGGAAGGCCGCAAGCGCGACTAACAAAGTTTTGCGGCAGCCACGCTGTCCCAAAGAAGAAACATGGTGGGGTTGGGCAGTCCCTTGCGGGGGGCTGCTCAATCTTTGTATAGTCGGGGGATGTTAACAGGGACCCGGTCGAATCTTCGATCACCAATCAGAGCGAACTCAGCTCTACAAGCGCTCCTGCGCGTCGCCGTCTGCGCCTCGCCGCTCATATCAAGCCTCGCTGCTGAGCCGGCCCAGAAGCAGGAGTCGCCCTGGGATTGGAGCGCGACCCTCAACGCCGGCGCCGGCTACAAAGACAATATTCTCCTCAGCGACTTCAACCAGGAGTCGAGCATCTTCACCTTTACGAGCGCTGATGTTTTCCTCCTGCGCGTTCCAATCGACGGCTGGGAATTCGCCGGCATCCTCAACGGCGAAGATCGCCGCTACTGGCAAAGTTCCTCCGTCGACAAGGAGCAGCTTTTTCTCACATCGCTCGACGTGAAGAAAGCCTTCGCCGAACGCTGGAAGGGCGGTTTGAATCTTCAGTACTTTTACAACGACCAGGTCTTCGACGCGTCGGTCATCGAAGGTCTTCCCTTTCGCGTCCAGGCGAAATTGCATCGCTTCCTCGGCGCGCCCACCCTCCAACTCGAGTTGCCCGAAAAACGCCGCATCGAGGCGGCTTTCACGATCATCCGCCAGAATTTCGAGCTGCCCCTCGACGACTCCTGGGAAATCGGACCAAAACTTCTTTTCGGCCAAAAATATGGCTACGGCTCGGATCTGACCTTCACCGCCCAATGGAAAAGCCGAACCTACGATACGCGTGTCGCGCCGGGGACCGCCGATGCATCGCTCCAATTCACCCTTCCGGAAATAGAACTGGGTGTGCGCCATGTCTGGGACGCTGAAAAACATTGGCGCAGCCGCGCCCGAGCCGGTCTAGAGTGGAATACGGACAACGGATCAGGGTTTTACGATTATCGGAAATGGCGGATTTCAAACGAGTTGTCCTTTACTCAAGAGAAGTTTGAGGCGATGTTACAGGCCAAATTCCTGCACTATGAATACACCGTGCAAACTGCCCCCAACGGGCGGGCCCGTCGCCGCACCGAATTGCTGTTCGGAGGCCGCGTCCGTGAGAAAGTCCTAAAGCACCTGGCCGTATTTGTCGAAGCAGAACATGAATGGGTACTGGCCACCGATATTAGCGACAGGTATCACGCAACTACCGTTTGGGGAGGAGTCGAGTGGGAGATTAAGTAGTTCGCAGAGAAGTGAGTGGAACAGGTGTTGCGCACGGATACGACCTTGAGCATGCCGACCGAACAGGATTCAAAGCCGGCGATTGAAGCGGGTGACGCTCGAAGTGTCTCGCGCGCGAATCGCGTTTGGATTCCTTTGGCGGTGATCCTGGTGACTGTCGGGGTCTTCTCCGCAGCTATTATCTTGATGGCCGGCACTCTGAGCGGCCGCCTTCGCGAAAGCATCCTGCAAGAAGATAGTATGGTGTTGCAGGCTGCGACAGCGGCAGCCCAGGCGCCAGGCGCCGCGCAGGAGTCCGAGCAGGATCGATTGGAGATGCTTTTTAAAGCATCCAACATTCGCGACGAAGAAATGTTCGGCCTTCGCGTTTTCGACCAGAATGGCCGGCACATCATTGGGAGACCTCAAGACCTGATGCCACTGGATTTGAGCGAAGAGCAGATGACCAGAATTTGGGCGGGCGAACGGGATAGCAAATTCGATCCGGTTTTCGATGTAAGTTCGGAATATCTTCCCGGCAGCGCCATTCGAGCCGCCAACGTTAAGGCCCCTGTGTTAATCGTCACGGTCCCCATTCGCGCCGACTCAGGCAAAGTCATCGGAGCGGCCGAATTCCTTTTGAGTGGCGAGCGGGTTTTCACCCAACTAAAAAAGGTCGATCGTGAAGTTCGCCAATCCGCGTTGTGGTTTTGCGCGGTTGGCGGGGCGGTTATTTCGATTGCGTTAACCTGGGGTTTCACGCGTTTCACGCGCATGAACAGTTTGCTGGCCGAACGCACCGCCAACCTTCTGCGCGCCAACCACGAATTGACCATGGCCGCCAAGACTTCGGCCGTTGGCGCCGTCGCCGCGCACCTCATTCACGGGCTCAAAAACCCGCTCTTTGGTTTGCAAGCATTTGTGTCGATTAAGTCTGAAGATGAGGGCGGTATTGAATGGAAAGCGGCGGTGGAGTCTGCCAAACGCATGCAGTCTATGATCGCAGACGTCGTCAGAATCATGCGCGAAGAATCCGGCCAGGCCGCGTATGAAATCACCATCGACGAACTCCTCGGCGTTCTTCAGAAAAAGGTGGGGTCCATCGCGCGCGAAAGTTCAGTCGAATTGGTCACGCAAACGACGGCTGACGGCGCTTTGCCCAATCGCGAGGCCAACCTCATCATCCTCGCTCTGACCAATCTTATCCAGAATGCCGTTCAAGCCAGCAAGCCGGAAACCAAAGTCACTCTGGAGATTTCCGAGAATCAGGACTCCGTTGTTTTCGAAGTAAGCGACCAGGCCGGCGGCCTTCCCGCGGCGATGGTCCAAAACATGTTCCTGCCCTGCCAAAGCTCCAAGCCTGGCGGGACTGGGCTCGGCCTCGCCATCACCAAGCAGTTGGCCAATCACATGGGCGGCCAGCTGGAACTGGTCAGCACCGGCAAGGAAGGCACGAGATTTCGGCTGTCCATTCCGCGGCAGTTGTTTTTGGGGGCGCAGTCAAATGCGAAATTACAAACGGCGAATGTGGTGGCATGAACCTCGCCAGGTTAGTCGCGGGGATCATCGTGGTGTTGTTGCACGGTGTCGCCGTCTTTGCCGCCGCCCCGATTTGGCGTTGGTCTAATCCCACCCCGCACGGCGCCCACATCTTCGGTCTCGCCAGCCGTGGTAGCACCGTCGTGCAAGTCGGCGAATTTGGACAGGTCTTTTTCTCCGACGATTTGGAAGAATGGCGTCCCTGGCGAACCGGTCTAACGAACACGCTGCGCTCTGCTGTTTGGTTTGGCTCGCGCGTGGTCATCGTTGGTTCGGAGGGAACCGTTCTGCATGGCGAGGCGTTAAACTCGCTTGTAAAAAAAGATTTGGGCACCGACGACTGGATGGAGGGCGTTGCCGCCTCCGACACCCGCGTCGTTGCCGTCGGCGACAACGGCGGCACCTGGACCAGCACCAACGGCATCGATTGGCAGCGCCTCGCCAACGCGCCGGAGTGGATGCGCAGCGTCGCTTACGGCGGCGGATCTTTTGTGGCCGTGGGCGATGCTGGGTTTGTCACGAGGAGCCCCGACGGGTTGACGTGGACGCCTCAATTGCGCCAGGGTTCCAAAGACCTCAACCGCGTCGTCTGGCTCAACGACCGCTTCTGGATGCTTGGCAATGAAGGCACGGTCCGCACCAGCACGGATGGAATCGCTTGGACGCCACTGAATCTCGGCACCACCAACGACCTGTTCTGCGCGGCTTCCGACGGCGTGGAAGTCGTCGTCGTCGGAAGATCCGTGCTGCTCACGAGCGCGCCGCCATTCCTGGTCTGGACTTCCCAAACAGGTGAAAATCCCGCGCCGCCTTCCTGGACGTACTACTCGGCCATTTGGGACGGCGCCGAATTTCTCGTCGGCGGCCGCAGCGGCATGTTCGTCGAAGGTTTCAAGCCCGCCGGCAGTCTTGCCGCGCAGTGGTTCAGCGACGCGGAGGCTCCGCGCAACTGGCTTTGGTCCATGACGCGTGTCGGCGGAATTTACGCGGCCTCAGGTGATCACGGCGGAATTTTTACCAGCAGCGACGGTTTTCGATTCTCGCAGGAAGCCACGCCTTCATCGGCGCAGGATGAAATATTAGAAGGCATTGGCGGCTCGACTAATTTGCTCCTCGCCGTCGGAACAGCCGGCGTCACGCTCTGGAGTCCCGCCGGGACCACCAACATCGTCAGCACGAATTCATCCGGCGGAACCTACACCAACGAAGTGAATCTGCTCGGCATCGTTTGGAATGAAGTCAGCCCTCGTCCGACGACCAACGAACTACAGGGCGTCGGTGTGTTTGGTTCCACATATATCATCACCGGCGGCAAAGGGACGATTCTCACCAGCACGGATGGGCGGCAATGGACGCCGCGCGTCAGCGGCGTCAGCCAGATGTTATCCTCCGTGGCGGCTTCGCCGACCCGCGTCGTTGTCACGGGAGATTTCGGAACGGTATTGACCAGCGACGATGCGATTTCATGGACGGTGAGAACTCCTCCCGTGACAAACTGGATTTACCAAGTGCGCTATTTGAACAATCAATTCGTCGCCGTCGGTGAGGCCGGTCTAATTCTCACCGGCCCGGATGGAGTGAGTTGGACGCGCCAAAACAGTGGCGCCACAAAATGGCTGAACAGCGTCGCTTTCGAGAGTGGCAGCTATTTCGCGGTCGGCACTCAAGGGACCATGCTGCGGAGCTCAAACGCTGTCGATTGGGTGACACTGCCGATGAAAACCAGCAAGTCACTTTACGATTTGGCTGGCGAAGGCGGACAGCTTCTCGTCGCGGGAATGGAAGGCGCCATTTTACGCGCGCGGCTTGCGCCCTGGACAACGCCTGTCAATTTTGTGCGATCGGGCACGGAAGATAACGCGCACGTGCTGCTCTTCTCCGGCGAATTGGACGAGCGCTTCACTTTGCAGCGCAGCATGGATTTTAATCGCTGGTTCGACGTGATCGATTTGGAGGTTCCCAACAACACCGGCGCTTTCATCCATTACGACGCGCTGCTCAACGGTCTCGGCTGGTTTTTCCGCACCCGTCTGCTCGACCCATAATTGAAGCGAAATTAAATTATTTAGAAAACAATTACACATCCCCAAAATTGGTCTTGCCGCTTAGTAAAAAACCCCTTTCCACCCTCCGCTTTGGCTGTCTATCATGGCCTCGCTATGAAACAAGATGCCCTCAAACAATATGTCGCTCTCCGCGATTCCATTTTCGCAGAGAGAGAACACCTGATTACACGTCTTCGAGAAATCGATGAAGCCTTAGGCGCGATGGGGTTGCGCGGTCGCGACTCATATTATGGGCCGCGCACTCCTACCGGCCGTGTTCGCAACGAGCTCTCTCTTAAAGAGGCCGTTATGAAAGTCATCGAAGGAAAAGCCCTCACCAAACACGAGATTCTCGACGCTGTCCTGCGCATGGGCTATCAGTTTTCAACCGACGATCCCTTGAATTCCCTCGGCGTCATCCTTTACGGCAAGAGTCCGAAATTCAAGAATGAGGGTGGCAAATTTAGCCTTCCCTGATTTCTCCGTTCCCCAAATAAAGGCGCCGTTCCTCTTGACGGCGTCTTTTTTTTGAACATTTTTCCCGCGCAAACATCTAACAAGGCGCCGACTTGACAGCGGGTGTATGTAATGGGCGTCATTTGGCAAACTACAGCTTTGCTGTAGAATGAAGCTTTCCAGCGGCAGGGCTGCTGGCGGAAAATCACGGAGAGTTTGGAATGATCAGAGTCCAGAACTTAACGAAAAATTTTGGTCCGAAAATAGCAGTCAACGGAATCTCTTTCTCAGTCGAGAAAGGGGAGGTGCTTGGGTTTCTCGGTCCCAACGGCGCCGGAAAATCCACCAGCATGCGCATGATCACCGGCTTCATCCCGCCGAGCGCCGGCACGATCACAGTCGGCGGTTTCGACATCGTCGAGGATCCAATTCCCGCCAAACGGCTGATTGGGTATCTGCCCGAAAACGCCCCCGCCTATAATGACATGACGGTCACGGGCTTCCTAAATTTCGCGGCAGAAATCCGCGGCCTTTCCGGCGACGCAAAAAAGAAAGCGGTCAATCGCGTTTTAGAAATGTGCTTCCTGGAAACCGTCGCGCATCAAAGTGTCGAGACGCTTTCGAAAGGTTTTCGCCATCGCACCTGTTTCGGCCAATCGATTATTCACGATCCGGAAGTGTTGATCCTCGACGAGCCCACTGACGGCCTCGATCCAAATCAGAAACACGAAGTCCGCACGTTGATCCGCCGCATGGGCGAGAAGAAGGCGATTATTTTTTCCACGCACATCCTCGAGGAAGTGGACGCGGTTTGTTCGCGCGCCATCATCATCGATCGCGGCCAAATCGTGGCCAACGGCACGCCATCCGAGCTGCGCGCTAAATCCGATGTGGCCGGCGCTGTCCTGGTTCGCGTCGCCGGCGCGGCCGTCAATGACGTGCGCGATCGGCTCAGTGCCGTTGGATCGGTGCGAAAAGTTTTAGCCCTCGGCGAGCGCAAGGGACTCGCCGAAGTCCGCGTCTATCCAAAACCCGGCGCGGTCAACGGCGATCTGGTCAACGCTGTCGCTGAGGTCGCCATGCGCGAAAAATGGAAACTCGAAGAATTGCATACGGAGGAAGGTCGATTGGACGAAGTCTTTAGAAACATCACATTGCCCGAAACCGCCGCCGCCGCCAAGGAATCCGCAATCAAGGAGGTGGCGCCATGAACGCAGTCAGCCACGTCAAAACCATCGCCAAGCGCGAACTCACCGGCTACTTCGCCTCGCCCGTCGCCTACGTTTTCATCGTCATTTTCCTGCTCCTCACCGGCTTCTTCACATTCATGGCCGGCGGATTTTTCGAGCGCGGCGAAGCGTCGCTCGTTTCATTTTTCCTCTGGCATCCGTGGCTCTATCTCTTCCTGGTCCCAGCCGTCGGAATGCGCCTGTGGTCGGAAGAACGCCGCATGGGCACCATGGAATTATTGCTGACCTTTCCGATCACCGCGTGGCAAGCCATCGTCGGAAAATTTTTCGCCTCCTGGCTCTTCCTTTTACTGGCACTAATCCTGACCTTCCCGGTCTGGATCACGGTTAATTATCTCGGCAACCCCGACAACGGCGTGATCTTTGCCGGCTACCTCGGTAGCTTCTTGATGGCGGGCGCCTACCTCGCCATCAGTTGCATGACTTCGGCCATGACTCGCAATCAGGTCGTGAGCTTCATCATCGCGGTTGTGATCTGCCTGCTGCTAATTCTCGCCGGCTGGCCGCCCGTCACGCGCCTGGTCGATAATCTCACTGAAGGTTCCGGGCTCGTCGAAGCAGTTGCCGCCTTCAGCGTCATGACGCACTTCGAAGGCTTTCAACGCGGCGTGATCGATTCGCGTGACGTCATTTTTTTCCTGGCGCTGATGGTGTTCTCGCTTTTCACCACTAGCGTGATCATCCGCAATCACCGCGCCGGATAATTTCACCTCAATCCAAACGTTGACATGACAAAGAAGAACAACATTGAAAGTTATTTGTTCTCGGTCGTCGGGGTGATCGCCATGTTCGTGATCCTCGTGGCCGTTTACATTATTTCGCACGTGGCCGCCGCCCGCATCGACGTCACCGCCGAACACCTCAACACGCTCTCCCCCGGCACGCGCGCCATCCTCAAGAAGCTCGACACACCCGTGCAAATCCGTTTCTTCGCTTCACAAGGCAAGGAAGTGCCGATCGAATTCAAGGCTTACGCGCAACGCGTCGAGGATTTGCTCGACGAATACAAAAAAATCGGCGGCAAAAATATCGAGATCAAGAAGCTCAATCCCGAGCCCGATTCCGATGCTGAAGAGGCCGCCAACCTCGCCGGCATCGAAGGCCAGCAGATCGCTCCCGGCGAAAAACTTTATCTTGGCATCGCCGTCAGCATGCTCGATGCGAAAGTCGCGCTGCCATTCCTCACGCCCAATCGCGAACGCCTCCTCGAATACGACATCACCCGCGCCGTCGCCAACGTCATGACCACCGAGAAACAGGTCATCGGCGTCATGAGCGGCCTGCCTGTCTTCGGCCAGCAGATGAATCCGATGATGATGCAGATGGGCCAGCGCGGCCAGGACCCGTGGGTCTTCATCACCGAACTCAAGCGCGACTTCACCGTCAAGGAAGTCCCCATGACCGCGGAGAAGATCGACGACGACATCAAAATTCTCGTCGTTGTCCATCCGAAGAGCGCCAGCGATAAACTCCAATACGCCCTCGATCAATTCATCATGCGCGGCGGCAAACTCATCGCGTTTATCGATCCGCTCTCCATCGTCGAAAGCCAGAGCATGCCCCAACAGCAGCGTTTCCAAATGGCCGCGCAGGGCGGCTCCAGCCTCGACAAGCTCACCAAATCATGGGGCATCGAATTCGATAGCGGCAAAGTCGTCGCGGACATGATTTACAAGACGCAAATGGGCGGGCGCGGCTCCTCTCCGCAAACGATGCCCGCGGTTTTGTCCCTCAACGCCGAAGCTATTAACACCAACGACGTCGTCACCAGCCAGATTGACAGCTTGCTCATGTTATTCCCGGGCGCGTTCAGCGGCACACCAGTCGCGGGGCTGCAGGAAACCGTTCTCGTCACCTCCAGCAAGCAATCGCAGACCATCGATCGCTTCATGGCCGAATTCTCCGGCGACCAGGCCGCCAAGGATTTCACGCCCTCCGGCAAAAACATGGCCCTCGCCATCCGCCTCGTCGGCAAATTTAAAACGGCCTTTCCCGACGGCAAACCCAACGACGCCGCGCCCCCCGCCGCTGCCGACGAAAAGAAAGAGGAGAAAAAAGACGAACCCGCGGAGGCGCAGTTGAAGGAATCCAAAGACACAGCCGTCATTCTCGTCGGCGACTCCGACATCCTTTACGATCATTACGGCGCGCAAATCGGGAATCTCATGGGGCAGCGCGTCATGATTCCGATCAACGGCAATTTCAGTTTCATCCAAAACGCCGTCGAACAGCTCAGCGGCGACAGCAACTTGATCGCCGTCCGCAGCCGCGCCACGCAAAGCCGGCCCTTCACCAAGGTCCGCCAGATGCAGGCCAAAGCTGAGGAAGATTTCCGAGGCAAAATCAAGGAGCTCGAAAAAAGCCAGCAGGAAGCCCAAACCAAGCTCAGCGAATTGCAGCGCACCAAGGAAAGCGGTCAGCGTTTTATCGTTTCGCCCGAGCAGCAGGCCGAAATCGAGAAATTCCGCAAAAAACAGGCCGAAGTGAATCGCGACTTGAAAAACGTCCGCAAAGAACTGCGCCGCGAAGTCGATTCCCTCGAGAACCGCCTCAAGTGGACGAACATTATGGGCATGCCCGCCGCCGTCACGGTCGCCGGCATTTCCCTCGCTCTTTTGAAACGCAAAAAGACTGCCGCAAAATGAATCGCAAGCAATTTGTCATTCTTTTGATCGTTGGTTTGGCCGCCGGCCTGATCGGCTGGAGAATTTCCAAAAACAACAAGGAATCCTTCAAGACTTCCGACGTCGGCGAAGGCCGCAAGCTTCTTCCCAATTTTCCGATCAACGACATCGCCCAGCTTCGCATCAAGCAATCCGCCGCTGAGGTCAACCTTGTAAAAAAGGACGATCTCTGGCGGGTGAAAGAGCGCGGCGATTATCCGGCCAACTTCACAGAGCTCGGCGATTTTCTGCGCAAACTCCAAGATTTAAAAACCATCCAGGACGTCCAGGTCGGTCCATCGCAAATGGGCCGCCTTGAACTGAGTCCGCCGGACAAAGGCGGATCCAACGCCGCGACCCTCGTCGAATTCAAAGACGCCAAAGGCGCGAATCTCAAATCGCTTTTGATCGGCAAAAAATATTCGCGTTCCTCGGGCGATTCTTCTCCATTCGGCGGCGGCGATTTTCCGGTGGGCCGTTACGTGATGGTTCCCGACGGCGCCAACAAAGTCTGGTTGATCAACGATCCGCTTTCCAATGTCGAAGCCAAACCCGAGCAATGGCTCAACAAGGATTTCTTCAAAGTCGAAAAACTGAAATCCATCGCCGTCACGCATTCCGGCGGCACGAATTCGTGGACCCTGACGCGTGACAAGGAAGGCGGCGATTTGAAACTCGCTGACGCGAAGGAAGGTGAAAACCTCGACACCGGCAAAGCTTCCGGCGCCGGCTACGCCCTTTCTTCGCCAAGCTTCAACGATGTCGTGATCGATCCGAAGCCCGACGAAACCGGCTTGGACAAGCCGCTCACCGCCAAACTCGAAACCTTCGACGGCTTCACCTACACCGTGAAACTCGGCAAGCCGATGAAAGAGGAAAATTATCCGCTGCAAGTCGCGGTCGAAGCAAACCTCACGAAGCAGCGCGAGCCCGGCAAAGACGAAAAGCCCGAGGACAAGGACAAACTCGACAAGGAATTTAAGGAAAAGCTCACCAAGCTCGAAGAAAAATTGAAGCAGGAAAAGTCCTACGAAAAATGGACCTACCTCGTCGCCAAGTGGAGCGTCGATCCTCTCCTCAAGGAACGCAAAGATTTGCTCGCCGAGAAGAAGGACGAAAAGAAGGACGCCGCCGCCCCCGCGCCAACCAACGCTCCTCCGGCCGACCCGCTCAAAGACATCATCCCGCAACTCGAACCCAAATAAATTCGAACTTCCGCAAACGGCGGAATCATCTCCCTCTCCCCGGAGGGGAGAGGGCCGGGGTGAGGGGGCGGCCCGGTCTTTGCAAACCACCCTTTCCGCCCAGGGCAGCTTATTTTTTCGGTGCGCTCATCCGTCTTTGGCCGTATGCTTCATGCGCATATCCATGAAGTTTTTACGGCCGCTTTTCTTTCTCTCACTCCTCGCCATCTCCGCCCACGCGCCTTTGCGCGCCGGAGTTTATAATCTAAAAATCGTCACCGATGCCTCGCCGGATTACTCCGACATGGAGAGCATGATCCGCAGCATCACTTCCAACTGGGAAACGCCGGAACAGAAATGCTGGGCCATGTTTTACTGGAACCACATCGCCCGCCGCCAAACCTCGCCGATGAATCTTCACGGCATGGCCCTCACCGATCCCATCCGCCAATTCAACGACTACGGCTACACCATGTGCAGCACCATTTCCGGAATCAATTGCTCCATCTGGGACGCCATGGGCCTCAAGACCAAATATTGGGACATCAGCAACCACACCGTCTCCGAAGTCGAATACAACGGGGCCTGGCACATGTATGACAACAGCATGACCGCCCTTTACACCCTCTGCGACGGCAAAACCCTCGCGCCCGTCGACGCCATCGGCAAGACCCTCGCGTGCGACGCTTCCGAAGGCCGCGCCGAGCCTGGCCACATCGCCAAATATCATTGCCTCCAGGGCACCAGCCCGCGCGGCTTCCTCACTGGCGCCGACACCATTCGCGGCCTCGATGAGGAATATCGCTGCTTCAATCCGAACGGCCTCAAATATCGTTCCTATTTCTACGACTGGGATCGCGGCCATCGCTACGTTCTCAATCTCCGCGAAGGCGAAACCTACACGCGCCATTATCATTCACTCGGAACCTCCCCCGAATTCTACGTCCCCAACAACGGCAAAGATCCCGAAGCCGCCAACACCCGCTACCACATCCGCGGCAACGGCGTCTGGACCTTTCATCCCGCCAATCTCATCGAAAGCGCCCACTCCGTTTCCAACCTCCGTCGCGCCGCCAACAACACCGCGGCGCCCATCGACGCCAATAAACCGGGCGAAATCATTTTCAAAATCGACGGCGCCAACGTTATCACCGCCATGAACCTTCGCGCCAAACTTAACGCCGCTCCCAACGGGGCCATTATCGCGGTCAGCCCCTCCAACGGCCTTCATTGGCAAACCATCTGGCAATCGGAAAAATCCGGCGACCAAACCGCCGACCTGAAAATTCTCGAGCCCGTCAAGGGCGCCTACGAAGTCCTCGTCAAAATTTCCCTCGTCGGAAAAGACGCCTCCCTTCGCGACATCGATTTCGAAACCACCACGATGCTAAACAGCAAAACCCAGCCGAAATTGAACATCGGCAAAAACGCAGTTTACGTCGGCGCCGGCGAACAGACCGAGTCGATCGTCCTTTGGCCCGACCTGCAGGCCGATCATTACAAACCATTCGTCGTTGAAGAACAGAACATCGCCACCGCCAAAAATCATCCCGGCTACATGGGCGTCATGCACGCGAAGAAGGCGAAAGAACCGGCCTACGTCGTTTTCAAAATAGACGGCCCGCGCCCTATCACCTCCGTCAATTATGGTGGCCGCTTCTACAATCGCGCCCGCGGCTCGCACATCGACCTCGCCCATTCCTTCGACCACGGCCGCACCTGGACGCGCACATATTCCCTCACCAACACCGCGCAGCCCTGGGACGTCATTCACTACGAAGCCATCAAAGACATTCCGCCCGCGACGACTTCCGTCCTTTTTAAATATTTGCTCGAATCCTCTGAGGCCAGCACCGGCGCGTGCAGCCTTTACGCGGTGCGCATGGAAGTGAATCACAAACCCGCTGACGACACCTTCAAACCGATGCAAATCACCTTCAACTGGAGCGAACGCCAGGAGGACTATTCGCTCATCGAACGCGCCCACACCGAATTCATTTCCAAACTTCCCCATCGCTACACCATCAACGTCGCCGGCGCCGACCACCCGATCGTCAACTCACTCAAGGTTGGTCCCTCTCTCCCTCTCCCTCAGGGAGAGGGCCGGGGTGAGGGGCCGTCGCACGCCAAAAAATTCATCCCCCGCTGGGCCACCTACGGAAAAAATCTCGCGCTCAACAAACCCTACACCGTCTCGATCCCCTCCAACACCCAATGGGGCGCCGGCGATCCCGAGGGCAAAAAACTCACCGATGGCATTGTCGGCCCGCCCTATCCAGGCGGCGTCGCGCCCACGTTCGCGCTCGGTTGGGACCAGGGCAAAAATGCCGACATCACCGTTGACCTCGGCTCGGCCCAAACCTGCGGCGCCTTCTGCATCCAGGTCGGCGCCGGCTATCCATGGTGGGACGCCATCAAAGGCCAATTCAAAGACAAAGCCGAACTCCTCACCTCGACCGACGGCCAAAACTTCGTCAGCCAGGGCCAGTTCAATTTCAACCTCCGCTGGAAAGATCTTCCCGTGAATTATTTCTGGCCGGACGAAGAAATCATCGCCGCCCACAACTTCGAACTCATTCCGCCCGCGCCAGTGCAAGCCCGCTACGTCCGCTTCAAACTCCAACCACAACGCAGCATCACCGTCAGCGAAGTCCAGGTCCTCGACTCCATTAAATACACCCCTTTCGACCTCCGCCTCGCCCTTCCGTAAATCCTAGCCAATAGTCACGCGCGAAGGCAGCCTATCCTGCGATTTCCTGAACCAACCGGCGCGTGTGCCGCAATTCTTCCCACTTGCCGACGCTTGTCCCCTTTCGCACACTCAGCCCCCTTGTGTCCTGGCGCGTTTTAGTCACTTCCGCGGCGATGTCGAACGTCGGCATGGCATCGTTGAACCTTCTTCGCAACGCCGGTTGCGATCTTGTCATGGCGGAAAAAATGGGTCCGCTGCTCGAAGCCGAACTTGCGCCGATCCTCGGCGGTTTCGACGCGGTTCTTGCCAGTGTGGACCAGTTCACGGCCAAAATCCTCAGGTCGCCGGCCGCTGCCCAACTCAAACTCATCTCCCGGTGGGGCGTCGGTTACGATTCGATCGACATTCCAGTCGCGACAGAGCAGGGGATCGTCGTCGCTTACGTTCCGGGACTCCTGAACAATGCCGTCGCGGATTATACGATGTCGCTGCTTTGCGCGCTGGCCCGGCGCGTGCACGAAGGGCATCTGCTCATGACCCAGGGCATCTGGCGGCAGCAATGGGGCCACGACATCTACGGCAAAACCCTTGGCATCATCGGCTGCGGGCGGATCGGCCAGGCCGTCGCCAAACGCGCCTCCGGCTTCGATATGAAAATCCTCGGCTTCGATCCGGTGCGCAGTCCCGACGCCGAAAAAGTCGGCATCCAATTTGTCCCGCTCGAAGATCTGCTGCGCTCCAGCGACTTCGTTTCCCTGCACGTCGCGCTCACGCCTGAAACACGCGGTCTCATCAGCACGCCGCAACTCGGTCTGATGAAAAAGACCGCTTACCTGATCAACACCTCGCGCGGACCGGTCATCGACGAACCGGCGCTCGCGCTCGCTCTCGGCAGCCATGTTATTGCCGGCGCCGCGCTCGATGTGTTCGCCAAGGAACCGCTTGCCGCCGATCATATTTTCCGCAACACACCGCACCTGCTTCTCAGTCCGCATCAATCTTCGTGGGCGCACGAGACCGGCGCGAGTGTCAGCCATGCTTCCGCCGAAGCCATCATCGAACTTTCCCAGGGCCGCCGCCCGCGCTGGGTCGTGGATGAAAGCGTTTTCTCGTCGCCAAAGTTGCGCGCCAAAGTCACTCAATGAAGACCAATCACGTTCGAGCAAAACTAAAACGAGGCGAATGCGCCATCGGCACTTGGCTTACCCTGGCCAGCACGACCGCTGCGCATCTCATGGCCCAGGTCGGTTTCGATTGGCTCACAGTCGAACTCGAACACGCTCCCACCAGCTTCGAAACGGCCGCCGACTGCTACCCGATCATCGCCAGCGGCAACTGCGTCCCGCTCGCGCGTGTCCCGATCAACAGCACCGAAAACATCAAGCGCGTTCTCGACACTGGCGCGTGGGGCGTGATTGTTCCCATGGTTAATTCGAAGGCCGAGGCCGAAGCCGTCGTGGACGCGGCGCGTTATTCGCCGATCGGCAAACGTTCTATCGGCGGCCAAATCCATGCGGCGATGTTCGGCTGCGACACCGCGACCTACTACAAAAAGGCGAACGACGAAGTCCTGGTCATCCTCATGGCCGAACACGTTGACGCCATTGAAAACGCCGACGAAATCATGAGCGTGCCTGGAATCGATTGCGTTTTTATCGGGCCGAACGACCTGAGCAACAGCATGGGCCTGGCGCCCATTTTCGAATCCGACGACAAACGCTTCACCGACGCGGTCGATCACATTTACAAAACGGCGAAGAAGCACAACATCGCGCCCGGCATGCACGTGGTCGATTGGCAAGCCGCCGCGCGCCGGCGCGAACAAGGTTTCCAATTCATCGCCATCTCCAGCGAGACCGGCCTGATGCTGAGCAAAGCGACCGAATCCGCCCGCAAACTCGGCCTCGGCGCCGCCCGCCCGGTGCTCGCCAAGTACTGATTTCCAATCTGAAATCGTCAATCCGTCAATCGTCAATCATCAATTGTAAATTGCCGATGCTGCTGTAACTGCGCCCAAGTCTCCTCCCTAAGCTTTGCCCGCGTATAAACCGCCTCCCGCAGCGGCTCCGCGCAAGTCGAGTTCCGCGCCCTCCGCAACCAATCCGCACCCAACGGCCGCTCAATCAACGAAAGATCATTCGCGGCGATCGTCGTCTCCTCCTTTTCCGCAATGGCGCGCCCAACGCCGACAAAAAATCCCGCCAACAACAAAGTCACTCGCAGCATCGTGCTCCGGGAATACGTCGGCATCGCGCAAGGACGCTTTGGATCGAGCAATTCGTACATCCGGCGAAACAACGGCAGCGTCCACATCGCCGGATTCTTCGCCGGCGAAAACGCATCGAACAGAATCGCATCCGGCTTCGGCCACGTCTCCGCGCTCGAAGACGCGATCAGCGATGGAAAATCGCCCACGTGCACGTCCCAATCGATTTCACGATAGCCGCGTTTGAACCGGACGCATTTTTCACGCGCCAATTCGGCCAGCTCATTCACGTAGTCTTTCGGATAGATCAGTTCATCCGCGTGCCGAATCGCAAGCTGCAACGGTTCGAGGGTGTGGTCAAAGCTCAGAATGCGCAGGCGTGCGGTGGCCCCGTGCGAGCAAACGAGCACGGTTACGGTGTTGCCCGCAGCCCCCAGCCCCACATCCCAAATCACAAACTCGCGGCCGGCGTTTGTCATCCGGCGCTTCAAAGCCAATTGATCGACGTAAAGCTCGCGCGCCTCATCAACCGGCCCCAACACCGGATGAAACGTTTCGCCTTCGGCCCGGCTGCGAACGCTCTTCACGCCATTCGCCAGCCGCACAATCTCATACTCCGCCATCGCGGCGATCATGCCCGCTGTTCGGCGCGGTTGAGAACTGAATTTCCGCGCTCAGGGATTCGGCATTCGCCCCACACGGAAGAAGCGAGCGTTGTCGCTGGAAAGTTGTTCCAAGAATTGGACGGTTGTGCCCGCGGCGGTGTTCGTGCTGATCGGTGTCCAACTCAAGGGACTGAGCGTCGCTGCCTTTTCGACGACGTACCGCAAACCTGGATCGGCGCTGTAGCTGAATGAGAACAGCCCGTTATTCAAGGTGGGCGGGGTGAGATTCACGGTCGCCGGCGTCACAACGGTGATATGGACGGGCGCAGAAGTTGTCGAGATCCCGCCCGCGGTCGCGACGGCAGTCAGGGTGTGAGCGCCGGCGGCCAAATTCGGGGCGATGAATGCAAACGGCGTCGTTTGGGCCGACCCGAGGCGCGTTGTACCGTTAAAAAACGCGACATTGGTGACGGTTCCGCCAGTGACGGTTGCGTCGGCGGTGATCCTCACATTGGCAGGCTCGGCGAACACAGCGCCTTCGGCGGGCGCGGTAATTGTGACGACGGGAGCGACAGGCGTGGAGCCCGCGCTGGAACGTTCATACGAGAAGTTCCCCGCCGCCACTCCCCACGAGGTAAACTTGATGGAGAGGTAAATATCTTCCGATTTGAGGTGAACGACGGCATCTTTTCCAATGGCCCCGGTGGGACCGCCGTTGATGTTTTTGAACCAAGTGTTCCAGTCAGTATAGGAAAGCGTCTGATAGTTCGCGAGCGTGCCGTTGGCCCATTCGGTGTCCGCCGGGCTGACGAAATGCGAAAAGAAGCTTTCCGACTTGGCATTGAACAGGCCCTGCAACCCGCCGCGCGTGAGCCAAACATTCGGCGTCAGGCGATCCTGATTGACCTCCTGGGTCGGGTCGCCAGCCGCCGATTTGTTGAAAACGACGGTCGAGCCGCTCCAAACGGTCGCGGCCTGCGCGTTAAAACAGATGGCCAGCGCCGCCGCCGTGAAAATGAATTTGGCAATGGGTCGGTTCATTCGAATCTTCTTCACCGTTCTTAGGAGAATTGAGATGTGTCCTTTGTTCCCGAAATTTTTGGTTGAGGAAGCCTACAGCACGCTGGCAGGGCGAATTTTCCACTCGCCGCGAGGCCAGAAACGCCCATAATTGCCGTCAATCGCAGCCTTTTCGAAATGATCAATCCCGCAGGGAAGTAATGACCAACGCCATTGTCCTTCACACCGACAACCCCCAAACGCACGTCCATACCGACAGGATTTATTTAGTCGATACCGGGCATGCGGTGGCGGCGGGGACGGTCGTTCTTGTTGTCCTCGGTTTATTGATTTGGTTCTTCTTCGGTCGTCGGCGAAGGACGTAACCGAATCGCGTCGAGAAATCATCCCTTGACATACATTGCACTGTTATGTATCAAGAGCCTTCATGAAACTTGACAAAGAATTGGTGGCCGCTTCTTCCGCCCCGTTGATCCTGTCAATCCTCGCTGAAGGCGACAGCTACGGTTACGCCATCATTCAGCGGGTCAAGGAGCTCTCCGGCGGCAAGATCCAATGGACCGACGGCATGCTCTATCCGGTTCTCCACTGGCTCGAATCCAACGGCCAGGTTAATGGCCGATGGGAAAAAGCTGAAAGCGGCCGCCGCCGTCGCTACTACTCCCTCGCCAACAAAGGCTGCAAAGCTCTCGAGGAACAGCGCGCCCAATGGAATCTCGTCAGTTCCACACTGCAAAAACTCTGGAGGAAACATGCCATCGCTTGAGCAGCTCATTTCAAATTGGCGCGCAGTCATGCGAAAAAATCTCGACGCCGAATTCGTTGAAGAACTCGAACACCATTTGCGCGACGCCATCGCCGGCCAAATAGCCGCCGGCAAGTCGCCCGAGGAAGCCTTTCAAAATGCCGCCAAACAATTAGGCGGCGGCGAAGCGATTCAGACCGAATTCAACAAAGTCCAAATCGCGGGTTGGTGGGCGATGAAAGCAAGTTTCGTTTTTACAATCCTCATCGTCGCGCTCGCAACGATCCAGATGGTTCGACTCAGCGGCCGTCAATACGGCGGGTGGCTGGGCGCTCACGTCGCCGCGGTGACCATCGGATTTTTCGCAACCTACATCGCGGGCGGACTCGGAATCGCTTTCGTTGTCGAACGATGCTTTTCTGGCTTCGCAGCCGGCCGCATTCGAGGCGCCGCCCGAGCAGCCACCACCTATTCCGGAGTGGCCGCCGTCTTTACAGGCGTCGGAGTTGTTCTTGCGATGATCTGGGCGAAGCTGGCGTGGGGCCGCTACTGGGCCTGGGACCCAAAGGAAACTGGAGCCTTCGGCATTTTAGTCTGGCAAATCCTTTTCTACCTCGCCGGCAAGTTCCATCTCCTGCCGCCGCGCGCGCTCATGACGCTGGCCGTTTTCGGCAATATTGTGCTGAGCCTCGGATGGCTGGGGCCAAACGGGTCGCACTTCGCTCTCATCGCGTTACTGACATTGCACGCGGCATTTCTCGCGCTCGGTTTCGCGCCGAGTCGTTGTTTCAATCGCCCATCGGAAGCTGGATCTCGATGAGATAAGTTGCACGAGTTAGCAGCTCCATAGGACTTGCGCACGAAGGTGTGCAGGTCAGCGCGCCACTCGCGGCTAGGGGGTCTTCGTCGTGTAGCTTAGATCTTTGATTTCTTTTTCGCCCACGGGGTTGTCGACGAGTTCAGGCCAGACGTGTCCGACGTGGAGATTACGGCGAGACGAAAGCCTTCTGAAAAATTGTCCATGCTGGGAGCGCACGCCAAGAACATGGATTTCTCGTGACCATCGTTTTTTTCAATCCAGCGCACGATTTTATCAATTAACGGATTTTGGCGCATGGCAATATTCTGAGGGCGAAATATTCATCGATGGGACTCACTATGAAAAAAAATTGGATGATAGTCGCCCTTGTGACGCTGGTATTGGTTGCGAGTGGTTGCGTAGGCATTGAGCACAATCGGCGGCAGCATCGCGCCAATAGCTTGTTTAAGTTTTTGTATCCGGTGGGGAGTGAGCATGTGGATACGCCGACGATTCCGACGTTGTCGCTGCCGTTGCGGGTAGGGGTGGCGTTTGTGCCGACCGAGGGGAAGGATCGTGCGGCGGAGGCGGAGACGCTTTCGGAGAAAGATAAGTTGACGGTGCTGAAGCAGGTACGTGAGGAGTTTAAGAGTTATCCGTTTGTAAAGTCGATCGAGGTGATTCCTTCGGCATATCTGCAGCCGCAGGGCGGATTCCTTTCCAGCACAGTGGGATCCGAAGCTTGGAATTCACGTGACTTGAAGTCGCGGCC
>JADMIO010603890.1_pt1 | contig 85403 bp, 76 predicted proteins | sample 8958161 | NCBI WGS metagenome assembly JADMIO01 (sample SAMN16585339, study PRJNA669376) | soil metagenome | isolation source: Crop rotation soil | place: USA: Cullars Rotation, Alabama | collected 2011 | reverse complement strand
CCGCGACTTCAAGTCACGTGAATTCCAAGCTTCGGATCCCACTGTGCTGGAAAGGAGCACCGGACCGTTATCGGTGAGGCCGACGATCACGTAAGATTCATCGATGGCAGCGGTACTCAACTCGGCCAGCGTCCCTTCAAGGTAACGAAGAGCGCGGCGAATGGGCAGAGTATGAAACTCAAAAGAGAGCGAGCCGTCGCGATCGATCGAAACCTCGGTCACCGATTTCGTGTGATCGACTTCTGATTTCGAATATGAAAGCAGCGATCCCGAATAGCGAACCGACGCCGCGCCGGCGTTTTGCGGTTTATGCAAGTGACCGAGGGCTGTGTACGAAAAGCCTTCGAACGCGTCAGCGCCGACGACGGATGAGCCGCCGACGAAGAGATCGCGTTCCGATTCCGAGGACTCTCCTCCGACAACAAAGGCATGGACGATCAGGACGGAAGGAATGTCAGAGGATTTCTCTTCGCGCATGCGGGTGACGAGTGCGCGCGTGACTTCATCGGGCGTCTTTAGATGATCTTGATCAAGAAACCGCGCCACGATCGCGGGATCAAGGAACGGAATTCCGTAGATGATAGCTTGGGATCCATCGGCGCCATTCAAGCGAACTGGCTTTAGTGCGTCGTCGATTCGTGAATATATGGTTAAGCCCGCTGAACGAAGAAGCGCCGAACCGAAGCCGACGCGCTCGGCACTGTCATGATTTCCCGGGATGACGAAGACGGGCAATTGACGTTTCAAAACGGTTTCTGAGCAAAACCAATCGAAGAGTTGAACCGCCGCTTCGGGTGGCAAGGTGCGATCGAAAATATCGCCCGCGATGACGAGCCCGTCGGGACGTTTTTCATCAATCAATTCAAGCAGTCGCGCAAGAGCGAAGGCCTGCTCGTCGAGCAGGCTTTTACCGTAGAGCAAACGGCCTAAATGCCAATCTGATGTGTGCAGGAGTTTAATCACGAGCACCGAGTTTAAGCAGACTTTTGTGGTTAGGTAAACCGCGGTGTGCGAGCCGGGAAAAGGCCCCGAAACACACCCGACATGCAATTGTGACAAAATTCATGACAGAATGAGTTGAGCCTTGTGGCACTTGGGGCAGAGGGCGTAGAGTCCATCTCAACAAAGGATCGATCTGTGCAGAAAACTTCGTTTGAAATGCCTGCTGGTATGACTGCGATCGCCGCGAGCCCATCGCAATCCGATGACCGTGGCGCGTCTGGTAAATCCGAGCCGCGGCCTGAGCGTTCAGGTTTGAGCGAACAACGTCGCCGCGAACTCGCGGATTTCTTGAGAACCCGCCGCGAAAAATTGAAGCCCGAGCAACTCGGCATCACGCAAATTTCGCGTCGCCGTACGCCCGGTCTTCGCCGCGAAGAAGTCGCCGAAATCGCCGGCGTCGGCACGACATGGTACACGTGGCTCGAGCAGGCCCGCGACATCCAGCCTTCGGCCGATGTTTTGAAGCGACTCGCGTCGGCTTTGATGATGAATCCCGCCGAGACTCGTCACTTGTTCACGCTCGCGGGCCGTGCGGCCCCGGTCGAGATCGAAGAGATGCGTGAAGTCCCGTCCGAGAATTTGCTTCGTCTGTTGAACGCATTCCCTTTGCCGGGCCTCTTGCTCGGTTCGCGTTGGGATTTGATCGCGATCAACTCCGAAGCGCAAAAAACGTTCAAGGCTTTGCCGTCGCTCGTTGAGCAACGTGGCAACTGGCTTCACTTTTACTTTACGCAAATGGATCGCAAAGCCGTTCTGAACTGGGAGACATTGGCGAAGAAAATGATCTCTGACTTCCGGTTGAGCGTTTCGGATTCGCTCGATCAACCGTGGGTCGCCGAAATCGTCGAAGACCTGCGCGCGAAGTCGCCGGAGTTCGCGGCGTTCTGGCGTGAACACGACGTCACCGATTCGGCCGCGACATTGGTCGAGGTTCAAACCGAGAACGGAGTCGTCAAATACGAGCGTGCGATGCTTCGCGCTGCTGAAGATCCGCGCTTGAAACTCGTCTTGTATACGATCGCCGCGAACGCGTAAGTTGTTTCGGCGCTGCAAGTTGATAGAATCCCAGTCATGCGTGACTGGGATTTTTTTTTGGTACCGTACTCCGGAGATTCACGAGGGCTTCGCGTGAGCGTTCATCTTGAGCGCGCCGGCGACGAGCTGCGGTTTCGTTACCGTGTTGAGGGCGATGGCGTGAAGCACGCGCCTTTTGGTGCGGGTTCGCGCCGTGACGAACTCTGGAAGACGACCTGTTTCGAGTTCTTTCTCGGGCGGCCCGGTGAGTCCGGCTACTTCGAAGTCAATATGGCGACATCCGGCGACTGGAACGTCTACGCGTTCGATTCGTACCGCGAGGGAATGAGGCGGGTGGAGGGCGTGAAAAGTTCGCCGCTCCAAAGCGTGCATTCAGGCGGCGCGGACCTCGAACTCACGGGTCGTTTGTCGCTCGGAGAATTTCCGTTGGTTGGTCCCGTTGTCCTGGGAGCCACGGCCGTGGTGGAATACCTAGACGGCACAAAAGACTACTGGGCACTCGCGCACAAGGGTGAGAAGCCCGATTTTCACGTGCGCGACAGCTTTATCGCGAAGGTGTAGAGGTCAACATGTTTAGTTTAGGCATCGATCAGCTCTTGAAGAATACGGCCATGATGTCGCGCCTTAAAGGCAAACGCGTTTCGCTTCTCGCGCACCCGGCATCGATGACCGGCGATTTCGTTCAGTCGATCGATGCGCTTCATGCCGCGGGCGTGAAGCTGACGTCGGCGTTCGGTCCGCAGCACGGAATGCGCGGCGAGAAGCAAGACAACATGCAAGAGACCGAAGACTACAATGACCCGGTCTATAAAATTCCGGTTTTCTCTTTGTACGGAGAAGTTCGTCGCCCCTCGAAACACATGATGGACACGTTCGATATCTTGCTCGTCGACATTCAGGATGTGGGCACTCGTATCTACACGTTTCTCACGACGCTTTTGTACGTGATGGAAGAAGCCGCGAAAACCGGCAAAGAAGTTTGGGTGCTGGATCGCCCGAATCCCGCGGGTCGTCCCGCCGAAGGTTCGTTTTTGAAACCGGGCTGGGTCAGTTTCGTCGGCGCCGCGGAAGGCTTGCCGATGCGTCACGGGCTTACGCTCGGCGAGGCGGGTCTTTGGTTCAATAAAGTTTTGAATGTCGGATGCAAATACGAAGTCGTGAAAATGCAAGGCTACGACCCGTCGCGGGGGCCCGGCTACGGTTGGCCTCTCGGCGAAATCTCGTGGGTGAATCCGTCACCGAACGCGGCTTCGCTCTCGATGGCGCGCGCGTATCCAGGAACCGTGCTTCTCGAAGGAACAACGTTGTCTGAAGGCCGCGGCACGACGCGGCCACTCGAAATTCAAGGCGCTCCCGATCTCGATATGCTTCGCATCTTCAAGGAGATGTCGCGCATGAGCACGGAATGGATGAAAGGGTGCCGCTTGCGCGAAACCTATTTTATTCCGACCTTCCATAAGCATGCGGGCGTCGTTTGTTCCGGTATGCAAATTCATCTCGACGATCGCGCGTACGATCACGAGGCGTTCAAGCCGTACCGTTTGATCGCGCTGTGGTTGAAGGCGATCCGGAATCTCTACCCGGATTATCCGATCTGGCGCGATTTCCATTACGAGTACGAGAAGACGCGCTTGGCGTTCGATCTCATCAACGGCGGCCCGTCACTTCGCGAATGGATCGACAACCGATCGTCGGTTTGCGCGGATCTCGACGCGATTTGTGTTCCTGACGAACGCGCGTGGGTCGAGCACCGGCGCGAATTCTTACTGTACTGAGAGTCCTTCTTTCGAGAACACGACACTGGCAGCCAGCGACGCCATGATGATGGCGGCGCCGACGAGCGTGTGGGTCGTGAGCGGTTCGCTCAAGATCGCGAATCCGAAGAGCGCCGCGAACGGCGACTCGAGAAGGTAAACGAGACTCGAAACGCTCGGGCTCAGTTTTTTCTGGGCGCGGACTTGAAGCGCGAACGCGATCAGCGACGAACCGAAGACGAGTTCAACGAGACCGATCGCGGGCCAGAGGCTCATCTTCAGGCTTGGCGATTCGAAGATGAACATCGCGATGAACGGCACGAGGCCGGTCCAGAACAATTGATACACGTTGAAGTTGAAGCTGCTCTCGATGCGGTCGGCGATTTTTCCGAACCACACGATTTGCAGAGCGGCCGCGAACGAGCATGCGAGTGTAATGAGATCGCCGATCGTGAGGCTCGATTCGCTCGCCCCCATGTGGCCAAGGTCGCAAATGAAGCCCACTCCGATCAGCGCGCCGAAGACATAGAGCATGTGGTATTTCGGAATTCTTCGACCTAAGAGAAATCGCTCCATCACCGGAACGATCAAAACGTAAAGCGTCGTGATGAATCCGCTCTTCGTGACCGTCGTGTATTTGAGGCCCCATGTTTGAAGAATCATCGTCACCGATAAAAAGAGCCCTGGCCAAAACGCGAGTTTGAACTGTTCGAGCGAAAGCTGGCGGCGCAGCGACGGAACGAGGCCGATGATGAGAAGCCCACTCGCGAACGCGAGAGACATGCGAAGACCGGTCAACGTGAGGGGAGAGTATTCGCGTAGCGCCCAAGCGGTTGCGATAAAACCGAAGCCCCACAACGCGCTGGCGAAAATAAGTTCTAAGAGGGCCGTCGATTCGAGGTGTCTTTTCGCCATTGGGTTTCAAGCCTAGCCAAAAAGCGTGGCCGTCACAAATGAATCTCTCGTGAACGCGCTCTTGCGTGGTTCAATGAGAAGGTGAACGAGGTACGACCGGCGGCCCGCAACAACTTCAATCTTTTCTCGAATAAACCGGGTCTCGATTTCGGTGGGTTCGCGATCACGCTCATCGCGATTGCAACGCTCGAGTTCGCGTTCGGTTATTTCATTCAACTTCCGTTGAATTCGGCGCGGGTCTCTTTCGACAAACGGCAACTCATCATTTTGTACCTGGCGTGGGGCTTTGTTTCGTTGCTCGGATTTTGGTTCGTCACCAACGCGTTCATCAAACGATGGGCGACGATCTATCAATTCGAAAAGATCCCGCGGTGGATGAAGTTAGTTTCGCGTGTGCTGCTTTTGTCGCCGCTCTTCTCGATTTGGGCGACGATCTACACGCTGATGTTTTCAGAAGAAGGCAGCGTTTTTCAAGACGGTGAGAAGAAGAGCACGATCGCGATGACCGCCGCCGCAACGCTCATCGTGTTTCACACCTGCTTTCTCGGCTACCGGATGGTTCAGCGCGAAATTAAATTCCAGGGAGGGCGATTTACGCTGCAGGAAGAAACCTCCATGCGCGACTCTTTGCCGCCAGGGTTCGTGCGCTCCCTGTGGCTTCCCGGCCAATCGTTTTACATTCACTTTTATCCTTACTTGAGTCCTCTGACGAAGCTCGCGTTGTCACTCTACGGTGATTTCGCGCGGTCGAAGATTTTAGCCGATCAAATTCCGGATTGTGCGTCGTTGTTTCTCGGGCAAAAAGTTCCGAATTGCTATGTCGAGCGGTACCGCGAGATTGCGCTCAAGCGTCCGTTCGTGACTCCGGCCTTCGGGGTGATTTTCGAATCGCGCTACCGGCAAGACGTGATGAAGTCGGCGAAGCCTGAAACGCCGATGCACAGTTTCGCTTACAACTCGATTTCGGTCGAAAATTTGATCGCGCTGCTGGAGCCGGGCGAGCTCGTTTACGAGCGCAAAAAGTTTTTGCACCCGGTCGGCATCTTGCCGTTTCTCGGAAGCCCTGAACTTCCGGCGATTGCCCTCGGGCAAGATTCGCAGCACTACATGATGTCGTTACAGCTTGTTCCGCGCTTGGAGCCGCAACTTGAGAAGCTCGCAAAGAATCTTGACGATATGAAAGGCGGTCTCTCTCCCGAAGAGGAGAAGGCGGCCGGTGAAAAAATGTCGGAGCTTCGTGCGCGCCTCAAGGCTTTGGCGTCGGATCCACTTTCGGTGAGATAGTCGCCAGTGGTGCGATGTACTCGGGAGTCCCCGAGAAATTGTAGAACTTCTCGCCGTCGTACTTCCATGACAGTTCACGTGTCCAGAGGGCCGCGAGGTAAACCGCGCCGGAAGCGATACGCTCACGAATCATCGGCGCAAACGCCGCAGCGGCTTTTTGAGCGTCTTTGCGGCCCATGCGTTTATCGAGCTTCATCAGTTCGGATTTGAATTTGTTCGACTCCGCAGCTTCTTGCTTCAAGAGTTCGAGCACGCTGAGTTTATCGAGCTTCGCGGTCTTCCACTTCTTGACGGCGAGTTCGCCGACGTCCGCCTCGAGACGGCCGGGGTGATTCGTGCTCGAGAGTTCGTCGACCAGCGACTCCTCAAACCAGTGATGAATGCCACCTTGGCCGGGCTCTTGTTGGCCGTCGTAGTCCTCGGTGACGTGAAGCGGTTGCGCGAGATCGCCGATGTAATGGCCGATGGCGCCCGCGGTGACGAGCCATTTTTCTTGAAGCGCCAAGCGTGCTTCGGCGGTGAGCGGTTTTTGCGAAGGCTCTTGAGTTTGCAGCCCGCTTGCCGTGTCGTGAAGGGAATCCATCAACTCGCGAACGCGCCAGTAGGAACGGCCCGCGCTCAGCGGGATTTGCGGATAAGTTTTCTCGAAATCAGTGCGCGAAAGCGCGAACGGATCACTAGCCGGTTTTAGTTTCGCAAACTCGCGATCGAAGATCTCGAGATCCATGAAGTGCTGGGGAGCTTCGACGGCGTAGGTGGCCGGCTTCTTCCAGACGAGATCGGGAACATTGCAGTAGTAACCGAGATCGAACGAATGGAGCTTCATCATCGGCGAGCGATCGTGGAGAAGGGCCGCTGCCGTTTGGCAGACGATCGAGTGCCCGCGCTTGCCCCATGCGAAAGCCGGCGTTGAACAGAGTAAAATGAAAACGAGGAGAAGTTTTCGCGTCACGCAATTCGTCCCTGCGAGTCTTGAGAAGTGAGTTTCTCAAGGGTTCGCAGGACGATTGAATCTTCTGGGTCTAAAGTCAAACGAACTTCAAACAGAGCGTGGCAAACGTCTTCATACGACGACGTTTGTCCGCGATCTTCCAGAAGCAAACGAATGTAACGAATCGCGCGATCGATCAACTTATTGTTCGACGCTTTTACGAACAGCATCAAGTTGCTCTCGAAACGACCGAGGCGGCCCATGACGAGGGTCGAACTCATGTTGAGAGCGCATTTCAAAATCAGGTGTTCGGTTAAACGAGAGGCGTTCACGGGGAGCGACGCCGATCTTCCGCCAATCGAGAGATGCAAGGCGCCGCCAGACGCTTCGACCGAGAACACGAGCGGTGCGCCCGCGCGCATACGCCGGCGTAAAACGGTTTGCTGGGAAAAGTCGAAGCCGCTCATCACGGACGCATCGTATTTTCCCGTCACGCTTTTCCAGGCAAGAGGTCGAATCGGGCGCATGAGAATTCTCTCCCACGCGTGATCGGGGCGAGTGACCGTCGGAATCGTGAGATAGGTCCACGCCAGACGGTCGCCTTTGGCGAATTCGTTTTCAAACGGCGCGATCGAGAATGTCGGGGAGCGCTCGGTCGTATCGGTCAAAACGGTGATCGCGTGTTCGTCGGCGGCGTGAAGGCAGCGGCTGCCTTTCGCGTAAGCCTCCGCTTCGCGCGCGATGAGCGGAGCGAGAGTCGAGAAATCAGTCCCCTCGAGATTTCGACGGAACTCTTCGACGTACGCCCACGCGTCGCCACCGTTTGCGGCGGCGAACATCGCCGAACCCGCAGCTAACATCAAAACTGTCGAAGCCTGAAGACGCGTCGAACCTGAAACGGCCATCGGGCCCGTCGGTAAACTGACCGACCGAATCGCTGCGTGCTCGAAGACCGAGCGACAGCGATCGAGTCCCGTCAACGTTTCGCGAGGATTGCAGAAGAGAAACCAAGGCGACACCGAAGAAATCGAAGCGGCCTCGAGCGTCGCGCCGATGACGAACGGAGTTTCTCCGCCCTCGGTCGTTGCAACTAAAAGATCGCCGTTTACGAAACCGAGATCGCGCAACTGTTGCGCGCCGTATTCGGGATGATCTTCGAAATTTTCAATCGAGCGCACGAGAGCATAGTCTCCGCCCGCGATGAACGAGATGACCCGATCGTCGGCGTATCCAAGAGCCTGCGCTTCTTTGCGGTACAAGGCTTCGAGCGAAACGCTGAGGCGACCCGTGGCTCCGCATCCGCAAAAGAAAACGCGCCGGCCTGCGGCCCACACCGCCGCCATGATTTTCGAGAGCGCGCGAATGTCATCTTTGCGATCGGTGAACGCGCTGTCGAGAGCGTCAAGTTCGACTTTCGAAAGCACGCGCAACGCGGCTTCGAGATCGGTCTTCGCCAAATGCGAGAGAGTCTTCGTCAACGGATGACGAGACTCCGTCGGAAGTTCACCGAGCCGGAATTGCGACGAGATTTTCAGGAAGTCAGAAGCCAAGCTTTGAGCGGTCGACATTGAGTTTTCAGTTTACTCAAGTCGACCGCGCGTAAATAGCGCGAAGGTTCTTACAGGGCCAAAGTCCGGTTGTAGACTTGCAGCTCCATGCGAGTCGAGGCGACGGTTTGCGGAATACCGCCCGCGAGCTCAACGTAATGCGCGAGAACCGACGATGAATAGATGTGCGGCTCGATGCCGGCCGCGACGTTGTCACGAACGCGTTTTGCGCCCATGTTGTAAGCCGAGATGTAGAGCTTCGAGCGGTTTCGGAAAGACGCGCGCAACCGAGCCATGTACTTGGCGCCGATGCGAACGTTTTGAGCCGGGTCACGGAGTTCCGCCGCGACATCGTCTGTCGATGCGTAGGCCGCGGCCGTCGAAGGCTTGAGTTGCATCAAGCCGATTTCGCCGTGGGAACCGAGAGCTTCGGGGTTCCATTTCGATTCTTGTTCGATAACGGCCATCAAGAAGACAGGGTCGAGTTGGTTTTCGTTCGCCGATTCGATAATCGATTCCGCGAGACGCTGCGAACGACCTTTAAATGGCACCGGCAAGAGGTCGCGAGTTTTCTTGAAAACGAAGCGCGCCATTTCTTCCGGTGCGATGCCGTTTTGAACTCCGCCGTCGATCAATTCTTTTGAGTGCTCTTCATGAAAGAGCGGTACGGCAGCGGCTTCCATTGAAGACGCCTGCAGATCGCTCAGTGCGATTGGTGTTTGGAGAACCAAAACCGATCCCAAAATGAGACAAGCTGATTTTGCCATAACGTTTCCCCCTCAGATGCGCCTCGCGAAGCTTGAAAGAATTCGCGCGAAGCATTTGTTAGGTAAACGTAGCAATGGCCGGGCCGTGACTTAACTCGTTGAAAACACAGATACGTCAGATCGAGACACCGCGAGCTCGAAATAAAAACGTCGAGAAGTGGCAAACTTCTCGACGCTGTCAACGCCACACTTGACGTTCAAATTAAGATTAATCTCAACGTGAGACGAGTGTGTGAGTGCTGTGCTTTTTCTCGATTTGCGCGATGGCTTTCTCGCCGAGCTGTTTTTGAAGCTGGCCGCTCTCGACGTTCAAGTAGCCGTTCGCGTTTTCAGCGGAGGCACGGAACGTGAGGATGCGCTCGTAGGCCTCTTGGTATTGGCCATGCTTAATCAAGATGTGAACGATGCCGCTCGTCGCTTGGACGGGCAGGGCTTGAGGATTCGCCGCGATCGATTTCTCGTACACGCGCGTCGCTTCGTTATCTTGCGAAGCCGCTTCGAGAGTTTTCGCGTAATTCAAAAGCGACATCGCATTTTTGCCGCCGGCTTTTTCATACGCGGCGTAGAAAGCGATCGCTTTTTGCTGGTTGTTCAATTTCGAGTAAAGCGAGCCCGCTTGGGCGTAGCCTTCGACATCGCCGCGCTCGGTGGCGAGTTCGACGAGCGCCGTTTCGGCGCAGTCCCACTTATTCAATGTGATGCAAGTTTTCGCGAGATCGCGGTAACCTTCGGCCGAAAGCATTCCGGTCATTTGCGCCGCTTTCGTAAACGGAATCGAGAGCGCATAGTTGCCCCACGAACCGATGTGCAAGAAGCCCGCGACAAAGAGGACGCCGAACACGGCCATCGCTTTGATCGTCTTGTTTTCGATTTGGTGTGACGCGCGCGTTTCGACGCTATCGTCAAACCAACCGCACGAGCAGATCACCGCTCCCGATGCGAAGTTGCTTTCAGCGAATTCAGTCCCGCAGCGCGGGCAGAAGCTGTGAAATTTCATCTTGTCCTCCAAGTCGTAACCCCAAAAGTAAGCAACCCTGGGACCAGTTTAAGCCTCAATCAGATAGATTTGGGTCGAGATTGCCTAAAAGTCTTTCCCAAGGGCATGCCATTTCTTGCGTCGAACTCTTTGACGAACGTGAAGGTTTTACTTGGACACGGCCGTCCAGCCTGCCTAAGCTCGAGGGTATGAAGATAGCGATCCTGACCCTTCTCGTTGCTACGACTGTTTCTGCGGCCCCCGCGGCGAAACGCACTCATGCGAAACGCGTGGAAAAGCCGCCGGCGCAGCCGAGTGTTTTGATCGCGCAACGCACTCAAAAAGTGCTCGCGAATTTGAAGAGTCGTCCGGTGAGACCGATCGAAGATTCGGCGCGCGAACTCGCTCTCAAATCAAGCGCAACGAAGGGCGGCTTTCTTCAGGCTCTTTACTCGCACCGTCTTGTCGAAGCGTCGTGGGCCACCGAGATGCTTTCTGATAAACGCATCGTGAGCGAAGTTCTCACCCGCGAGCTCGGCCCCGAAAAAGCGCAGCGGTATTACCCGAAAACTTTGGGCCTCCGCGAGTTCCTCTCCGCGCACGGGTTCATCGATGCGAAGGGCGAGATCAAAAAAGAAGAAGCCGAAACCATCGAAGCCGCGCTCTACCAAGAGTTCCCCGCGGGCTTCATCGCGCGGGTGGCGGTCGGAGTCGCTCCGAGCGAGACGACTCAAGGTCTCTTCAAAGACACCGACGCCTTCATGGTTGAACTGATGCGTCCGGGCACGGCGATCTATCATCCGTCGCACGCGAACACGGCGGTGAGCTCTCATCTTCTGGGCGGACAAGTGACGAGCGGAGAAGCGGTCGTACTTCAAGAAAACCTCACCGCATGGGCCGACGCCAAGAAGCCGCTCAAAATTAAGTATTACCAAGAGGTGCGTGTTCACACCTACGAAGGTGAGATCGTCGCCGGCGCGATTCCGGCGCGTTGGGTGCAAAAGAATTTGCTCTCGAAGACGCAATCCCAGGCCGCCGAAAATTTCGTGCAGGAGTTTCTTGCGAGTCTTCCGCAAAGCGTTCTCGCGCGTCAGGCGTGGGGAGTCGACGTCGCGGTTTTCGATAACGGCGAAATGAGAATCAACGACATCGTCACCAATCACGGTCAGCGGGTCGCGTGGTCGTCTTACCTCGAGCAACCCCGCGTGATCGAGGCGTACGCGAATCACTTCGACAAGATCGCCGGGATTCACTTCGTCGGTTTTTCAGGTTGGCTCATCAATCACGGCTTCGCGAACTACTTCCCGTACTGGCAGCGCCGAATCGATAAGGCGCACGGGTTCGGCAAGGTTCTCGCGTATCTTCCGCCTTGGCCTTAAAGCATGGCCTTTCGCGCGCGCTCACCTCGCTTTCAAACCGAAAAGCTGCCGGTCACGGTTCGTTTGACCGGCACGTTCGCGTGGTCGCGGGGCGTGCTCCTGAATTTAAGTTCGGGCGGAGCGCAAGTGTACACGCAGTCGAAGTTCGCCGCTGACTCCGAGATTGAAATCGAGTTCACCACGGTCAATACCGAAGGCAAATCGACCAAGAGCCGCATGATCGCCAAAGTGGTTTGGTATTCGGGCTTTCGCTACGGCGTTCAGTTTCGAAAGAAGATCAAGCGGCCTTGACCGACGACTGCTTCTTCGGGATCTGAAGAACGAAGCGCGTGTGCGCGTGGAGCGTGTCGAGGCGAAGAACGCCGTCGTGATGAGCCGCGATCGACATCGAGAGACTCAATCCCAAACCGGTTCCTCTATTCGGTGCTTTGGTCGTGAAGAACGGATCAAAAATGCGCGAACGAATCTTGATCGGAATACCCGAACCTGAATCCGTGACCGCGATGTAAACCGAATCGGCGTCGTCGCTGAAATCGACGCGCACCCAGCGGTCTTTCAATTCGGCGACCGCATCGAGCGCGTTGTTCGCCAGGTTCAAAATCGCTTGTGAAACCAATGTCGGGTTGATCTCGGCCATCATCCCGTCGGGCGGAGGAACGATTTCAAGAGTCACGTCGTGAGCTTTGAATCTTTCGCTCGAGAGATCGGCGAGTTCGCTGGCAATCGTCGCGAACGGTGTCGCTTGGAAACCGCTGCCGCGATCTTGACGCGCGAGCGATTTCAAACTTTTTACGATGTCGGCGATTCGGAGAGCGGTATTCGAAATCTTGTCGACGGCTTCGAGTTGGATGTCGGTGGTCGCTTCACCCTTCGTGATGCGGCGGCGCAGTTCGGCCGCGCGACCGACGATGATCGTAAGCGGATTGTTGATCTCGTGCGCGACCCCGCTGGCGAGATCGACGACGGCCAAAGCCCGGGCCTTCGAAACGAGGGCGACTTCTTGCGAGCGTTCGCGCTCTTCGTTCTGCTTTTTGTCGGTGATGTCGTCGGCGATCATCAAGAGCAGGCGTTCCGAAGTTTCGTTGTCGAAGCGGCTCATCCGCAGCCACATCCAGCGAATTTCACCTTGCATGTCTTGCACCCGGAATTCGAGGTTGAATTCCTCCGACTCCAAGTGCGTATGGAATTCGGCGAGAACGCGGTCGCGGTCTTCGGGCAAGATAGTCGCCATAAACCCGCTGAGCGTTCCCGACGTGAGAATCGAGCGCGAGGCGCCCCAAACTTCTTCGAAGTTATCGCTCACGCTCAAGATGTGCGCGTCGTCCTGATCGACGATCCAGAAACACTGGCGAATCGCGTGCGAGAAGCGGCGGAAGAACTCGCGCGTTTGCGTGACCTCGAGTGAGGGCACTTGCGCGGAGATCAATCGCGCGACCGATTGAAAGGCCGAGATTTCATCCGGGCCTAAAAGTCCGTTCGTACGCGTTTCGAAGACCGCCGCGCACGTGAGACCTTGTTCCGTTTTCTGAAGAACGACGACCGCGAGCATTCCCGGCGGGAAGTGCGGAAGGCCGAGTTTTTCGCGTGCATCTTCATCGACTTCGACAACGGCGGCCGAGCCGATCTTCAACGCGAGAGGAGTGCTGAGAGTTTGAAATGCTTTTGAAAGTGTCGAGAACGTTTCGAAGCGGCCCGAAGCCTTTTCAACCCGCACGTGACTGTCAGTCACGGAGAACACGCAGGCGTCGCGACCCATCGAGAAGGTACTGATAATGGAGAGAACCTGCGCATGCATGGCGAGCGCCGGATCATTTGACTGGATCGAACGGAGACGCGTCTGAGAAGAACTCATGCCTACTTATCGGCCTGAAAGTTCGAAATATTGACTCAGAATTCAACGTTCCAGACAGCGTTTTCCCCAGACGTGCAGCGAGTTTGTCTCGGTGCTAAGCGAGTACCCAGCCGGGGACGCCGTGAGTGTTCCGACTTGAGTCGAGCCGTTCGACAAGGCGAAAGTCCCGACGGGGCGGAGGCAGTTTTCGCTCTCCGCGTACGTGATATCCGAGAGCGCGGTGATTTGAATGACCTGCGCCGAGTGTTTCGTGCCCGCGTCGGTCTCTGGTGAATACGAGAGAGAAACTTGTGAGCCCGTGAGAAGCGTCAGAGGTTTCGAAGCGGAGAAGATGAATCCGCTCGTCACGTTCGAAGTCCATTCTTCAGCGATGCGTCCTTCAGGAGCCTGGCCTTTGTAATCGGTTTTCGCAGTCATCTTGAAAACCGAAGATTTTAATTCGGCGTCGTTCACTTGAGTCGTCCCGACTGCTCCGCCCGGAATTGAAATTTGCGTGCGGCGAATCGAATCGCCTTTCGCGACAAGCGTCCCGTTTTGCCAAATTTCCGAGGAGAACGAACCCATGATCTGGAAGAGACCTGAGTTCGACGAGTAAAGCAGTTGCCCGCTCAGAGTGTGGCGTTGATCGGCGACCGCGTCGGAGTCATCCGAAACGCGCTCGCAGCGGTAATCTTCCCGGAGGATGTAGCCGCTCTTCATCGGGCGGCGAATCACGCAACCTTCTTGAGTCGAAACGCTGACCGGGAAAACCGAGAGCGCCGCGGTTTGACGGGCCCACGCAAGTTCGTTGAACGCGAGCAAGATTTGATCGTTTTGCGAAGCGATCTGCGGAGTCGTCTTCGTGCCTTTTTGAATTTTCGCCGGCGGCTGCTGCTTGAAGTTCGTCGAGGTCTTGGCCGCGCATCCGATTGTCAGGTGGGCCAGCAGGCCGATGGTGACCAGGGCGAAAACTGATGATTTTGACAGCATAACGGGCTCCTCCGCGGGCAACTGAACGCAAGAAAGTGCGAATTCCAAACCAATCCCAGTTAGTTATAAACTCACGCTGACCTGTCACACAATGAGACAGAGACGCTTTTGGCCGTCTGGGCCCTTGGAGGCCCTGGCTCGAGCAGGCCGCTCAAAACGAGAAAACCCAAAGGAAATCCATAAGCTATGACAAAAGTGTGACACTCTGAGGGGCCGGGGTCTTTAGATTGAACCTAGAACATGACGCAAGATTTTTGCCTCCTTCATCGCACCGGACCTGAACGCTATCGCCTCCGCGAAGGGGCCGTAGCGTTTTCGTTTATGACGTGCCTTCGTCACGTGGTGATCGCCGACCTCGATACGATCGCCGATCTCGCGCCTCAGGGCGGAGATGTTCTTCGCGGTGAAGAGGCGTACCGCTTCGTTCTCGAAGTGATCTGCGGTCTTCATTCTCCGCTCATCGGTGAAACCGAAGTGGCGGGCCAATTCAAAAACGCGGTCGCTGCGTTCAACGCTCCGGCGGGCTCTTTCTTCGCGAAGACGTTCAAAGCTTTGTTCGAAGACGCGAAGAAGATTCGCGATGCGCATTTGAAAGATCTCGGTTCGCAATCTTACGGCAGCGTTCTTCGCCGCGAGATTCGCGGGTTGCGCAACGTGCACATTTTGGGCGCGGGACATCTCGTGCAAGAGATTTTGCCGTGGGTGATGAAAGACGGTTTGCAACTCACGATTCACGTTCGCGACGTCGTGAAGGCATCTCGAGAGTTAGCCGAGAAACTCGGCACCGAGACCTTCGCGAAACTTCGCCTCGCTCCGATCGGGGCGCGCGTTGAGGCGTGTGACGCGCTGGTGATCGCGGCTCCTGTGACATCCGAATTCGTTTCGTCGTGGTCGGGTGGCGCCGGTTTCGTCGCCGATTTACGCTCGGATTCGGCGTTCGACCGCTTAGCTTGTTTTGATCGTGTTCTCGAACTCGGCGCCTTCATGTCGCGCCTCTCCGAAAATCAAGCGCTGGTGCTTGAACGCAAACGTCTTGCGCTGGCCGCCATCGCGAACGCCGCTCTTGAGCGCGCCCGCACCGTCGAGTACCGTCCCTTCGGATGGGAAGACGTTTGTGCATGAGCCCAAAAGACCTACCAGATAAAATTCGAATCGCCGCCCGGCACTCCGATCTCGCCCGCTTGCAGGCGTATCGCGTCGGCGATGCTTTGCGCGCGGCTTATCCCGGTCTCGAAATCGAGTACGCGTTTCGCGCTTCGCTCGGCGATCAGAATTTGAACGATCCTCTCTGGAAGATGCCCGAGAAGGGTGTTTTCACCGAAGACTTCGTGCGCGATCTCCAGGACGGTTCGGCCGATCTCGTCGTTCATTCCTGGAAGGATCTTCCGACCGAGCCGCGACCGGGTCTCACGATCGCGTGCACGATGCCGCGCGCGGATCAACGCGATCTCTTTTTGATGAAGTCGTCGGCGGGAACACCGTCGCGACTTCGCATTCTGACGTCGTCGCCTCGCCGCGCTTACAATCTCGATTCTTTTTTTCGTTCGTATCTTCCGTTCGAAGTGACTGACGTCGTCTTCGAAAACGTGCGCGGGAATATCCCGACTCGCATGCGCAAACTTTTGAGCGGTGACGCCGATGCGTTGATCGTCGCGAAAGCCGCGGTCGATCGCCTGCTCGATTCGCGCGAAGAAGAGTTCAGTGAAGCGCGCGCGGTCGTTCTCGAGTGCGTGCGCGCGTGCCGTTCGATGGTTTTACCTTTGGGCTTGAATCCAACGGCGGCGGCACAGGGTGCTTTGGCTGTCGAGATTCGCTCCGACCGCACCGATCTCAGCGAAGTGCTCGCTGCGATTCATTCACCTGAGACGTTCGCGTCGGTCGTGAAAGAGCGCGAGATCTTGGCGTCGTACGGCGGCGGCTGCCACCAAAAAATCGGCGTGAGCATTCTCGATCGTTCGTATGGCCGCATCACGTACTTGCAAGGTTTGACCGACGCAGGCGAAAAACTCGATCAATCGGCTCTGACGACTTACGAGCCGTTGCCGCGTTGTCAGGGCGAAACACATTTGTTTCCCCGGCCCGGAGAAGAGTCGCCGTTTTTCACGCGCGCGAGTCTTCCGCGCGGCATTTGGTCAAAAGCCGAGCAGGCGCCGTGTTTATTCGTTGCGCGCGATACCGCGTGGCCCGAAGGCTTTCGCGCCGCGGGACTTGTTTGGACCGCCGGTTTGAAGACCTGGAAAAAACTCGCCGAAAAAGGCGTTTGGGTTTTCGGCTCGTCAGAGAATCTCGGCGAGCGTGAGGTCGACGCCGTTTCGATTTTGGCGGGCGCTATCACGGGAGCTTCTCCTGTCTGGACAAAACTCACGCATGAACAAGCGGCCTCATCGAGCGGAGAGCTTGCGGCCGTCGCGACGTATACGTTGGCGCCAGCATCCGAGGCTCCAGATCTGCGCGGCCGCACGCACTTCTACTGGATGAGCGGCACCGCGTTTGACCGCGCGGTTTCGTTGTATCCTGAGATCGTGAATGCCGTTCATGCCTCGGGGCCCGGCAACACGCATGAACATTTAAAACGTCATCTGAAACTTCATTTGGGCAAAACACCGTTTGTTTACTTGAGCGCCGACCAATTCCGGCGCGCGGCTTTATCGTAAGGAAGTCAATGAACTCATCTTCTTCGTTGTTGTTTGAACGCAGTCTCAAAGTCGCTCCGGGCGGAGTGCACTCTCCGGTTCGCGCATTCAAAAGCGTCGGCGGCACGCCGATCTTTTTTAAATCGGCACAGGGTGCGTACCTGACGTCGGTCGAAGGCGACAAATACATCGATTTTTGCCAAAGCTTCGGGCCGTTGATCTTAGGTCACCGCGATGCCGACGTATCGGCGGTCGTTCGCGAGACGATCGACACCGCCTGGAGTTTCGGTGCATGCGAACCTTACTCCCTAGAACTCGCCGAATTCATGACGTCGCGACTCCCGTGGGTCGAGAAGCTCCGTTTCGTTTCGTCGGGCACCGAAGCCGTGATGAGCGCTCTTCGCGTGGCGCGAGCGGCAACAGGACGTTCGAAGATTTTGAAATTCGACGGTTGCTATCACGGCCACGCCGATAGCCTTCTCGTGAAAGCGGGCTCTGGTCTCGCCGGAGACGCCGCGGCCGACAGCGCCGGTGTCACGGCCGAACTTGCGGCGCTCACGCTCGTCGCTCCGCTCGACGACGAGGCGGCGTTAGAAAAAGTTTTCGCCGATCACAAAGATCAAGTCGCGGCGGTCATCATTGAACCTCTTCCGGCGAACTACGGTTTGCTTGAGCAGCGCACGGAGTTCTTGCGCGCGGTCGAGCGTATCGCGCATGCGCACGGCGCCTTGCTCATCTTCGACGAAGTCATCAGCGGCTTCCGGGTCGCTCTAGGAGGAATGGCGCAATTGACCGGCATCAAGCCCGATCTCGTGACCTACGGTAAAGTGATTGGCGGAGGGTTCCCGGTCGGAGCTTACGGCGGCCGTCGTGATCTCATGGATCTCGTCGCACCGAATGGCCCGGTCTACCAAGCGGGCACACTCAGCGCGAACCCGGTCGGCATGCGCGCAGGTCTCGCGACGCTTTTGAAAGTGGAGCGCGAAAACGTTTACGACTCGCTCGAGAAAAAGGCATCGCGTTTCGTCGGCGGTTTGCAATCGGCGTTCGATAAAGCGGGTGTCCCTTTGCAAATCGCTCGCAACGGTTCGGTGTTCTGGATCCACGCGCGAACGGAGGGGCCGATTCGCCGGCTCACGCAAATTCCGAAAGACCACGCTTCGAATTTCAAAGCGATGTTCCATGCGTGCGCGAAGAAGGGCGTTTACCTCGCGCCGTCCGGCTACGAAGTCGGGTTCATCGGCCACGCGCACACCGACGCGATTCTCGACGAGGCTGCGGCGAAGATCGCGCAGTCCGCGAAAGAAACCTATGGGTGATCGGGCCGCCGCGCCAAACATTAGCGGCCTTGACGCCGCCACCGTGATCCGCCGAAAGAGCGCCGTGAGTATTTCATGGAAGCTGTGGGCGGTTGCGGCTTGGCTCGTGTTCTCGGTGACGCTCGCGGTTTGGTGGCTCATCTTCGGTCTTCAGCAATCGGCGCGGCTCACTGAGCTCGCGGGCTCAGGAAACTCCGCGCTCACGACCGAGATCGCCCGCGAAGTCACTCGCCAACACCGCATGCTCATGAGCGAAGGTGTGACGCTCGTCATTTTACTTTTGGCGGGTGGAGCGGCGTTGTTGTGGTCGATCGGCACCGATCTTAAACGCGCCCGCCGCATTCAAGAATTCTTGGGTGCGTTCACTCACGATTTGAAAACGTCGTTGTCGAGTCTTCGTTTGCAAACCGAAGCGCTCGAAGAAGATTTGAAAGATTCAGGGCAGGCGCGTCTCGCGAGACGTCTCGTGAAAGATACCGTTCGTCTCGAGCTCCAGTTAGAAAACTCACTGGCACTGGCGGCGCCTGAATCCGAATCGCCTCTGCTCATGGAACCCGTCGAGCTCGGCGATCTTTTGCAAATGCTCTCGAACTACTGGCCCGATCTCAATGTCGAGATCGAAGGCGAGTCGGTTGTTTCCGCGGATCGCCGCGCGCTCGAGAGCATCTTTAAAAATCTTGCCCAGAACGCCGTCGTACACGGCCGCGCTTCGCGCGTGCAAATCGATGTCGTTCGGCAAGGTCCCTGGACACGCGTTAAATTCGCCGATGACGGCCGCGGTTTCCGCGGAAATTTCTCGCGACTCGGCCGCATGTTCGAACGTCATTCGTCCACGAGCGGCAGCGGTCTCGGGCTTTCGCTCGCGATGAAGCTTGCTTCGCGCATGGGCGGAGGGCTCACGATTCTGGACGCCCCGGCCGGCTTCGCGGTTGAAGTCTTGCTGCCGTCTTCGGTCGCTCCCGGGGAGGCCCTCGCGTGACGAAACTTCTCCTCGTCGAAGACGATGTCTTGCTTGGCGAAACGCTCATGGAGCGGCTCGCGAAGGAAGGCTATTCGGTCGATTGGGCGCAGTCGCAGGCCGAAGGCGAAAAGGCGTTGGCCGACGGCGCTTTCGATCTCGTCTTGCTCGACGTCGGGTTGCCCGACGGAAGCGGCTTCGATCTCGCGCGCAAAATTCGCGCGTCGAAAGAGATGCCGATCGTGTTCATGACGGCGATGAACACCGCCGAGCACCGTCTCGAAGGTTACGAGATCGGCGCCGAAGAATTCATCCCGAAGCCGTTTCACTTAAAAGAACTTTTGCTTCGCGTGAAACACGTTCTCGAAAATCACGCGGCTTCGCGCGCGGTTCGCGTCGGTGCGCGCACGATCGATTTCGAATCGCAGGCGATCGTGAGCGAAACGGGCGAACGGGAGTTTTTGGCGGCGCGCGATTTTCAGTTACTCAAACTCTTAGTCGAGAGCGCTCCGCGCGTGGTTTCGCGCGACGAGATTCTCGACAAACTTTTCGGTGAAGACCGCTTTCCGAATCACCGCACGGTCGACAATGCGGTCGTGCGCTTGAGACAAGCTTTGGGCGGTGCGGGTGAAACGATTCGCTCCGTGCGCGGAGTCGGTTATCAGTGGGTCGGCCATCAAGGGGGATCATAAATGGCAAACGAACGTTTCCAGAATGCTTTGAAGCGCGTTCCGCAAGCGGTGCCTCCGGTTTGGTTCATGCGCCAAGCGGGTCGTTATCATAAACACTATCAAGCCCTGCGCGCGAAGCACTCGTTCATGGAGATGTGTAAAGACGCCGATCTCGCGGCCGAAGTCGCGATGGGTCCCATCGAAGATTTCGATTTCGACCTCGCGATTCTCTTTAGCGATTTGCTTTTCCCTTTAGAAGCGATGGGCATGGGGCTCGAGTACAATCCGGCGCCGACACTCGCGTGGGCTCTCGATGATTCGACAGTTGGCCGTTTGCGTTCACCTTCAGAAGCGATCGCCGGACTTCGCTTTCAAAAAGACGCGATGGCTGCCACGCGGCGCCGGTTACCGGCATCGAAATCGTTGATCGGTTTCGTCGGCGGACCCTGGACGCTATTCGCATATGCGGTCGAAGGCTCACACAAGGGCGAGCTTTCGCAGGCGAAGAAGCTCATTCATTTGTTCAAACCGTTTTGCGAGAAACTCGTTCCTTTGCTTGAGCAAAATATCGCTCTTCAGCTTGAAGGCGGAGCCGAAGTCGTCATGGTGCTCGACACGGCCGCCGGAGAACTTTCGCCCGCGATGCTCACGGAGCAAGTCGATTCGACGATCGGGCGCCTCGCGCGAAAGTTCCCGGGCCAACTCGGATACTACGCGAAGGGCATTCAGCCTTCACATCTCGTTCATCCCTTATTCCGCGAGCGCGGAGTCTTGGGCGGATTAGGATTCGATCACCGCTGGGATCTGTCATCGGCTTTGAAAACTCAGCAACTCGGTTTCTTGCAGGGCAACTTCGATCAATCGCTTTTGTTTTTGTCGGCGCAAGATTTCGAAACACGCGCGCGCGAGTATTTGGCGCCGATTCGTAAACTTTCGCTCGAAGAGCGTGCGGGCTGGGTCAGTGGTCTCGGTCACGGCGTTTTACAACACACACCTGAAGCCAACGTGCGCCGCATGGTGCAGCTCATTCGCGAGGTGATGGCATGAATCTCTTCAAGAAGTACGATATTCCGGCCCCGCGCTACACGAGTTATCCGACCGTTCCTTACTGGACCGATAACCCGACGACCGATCAATGGATCACGAACGTTCGCGAAACGTTCGCGAACCCGAAGGCGACGTGGTCTTTATATATTCACATTCCGTTTTGCGAAACGCTCTGCACTTTCTGCGGTTGCAACACGTCGATCACGAAAGATCACTCGCGCGAAGAACCCTACGTCGGTCTCATTCACCGCGAACTCGAAACTTACCTGAAGCTCGTGCCCGAGATGGCTGAACGCCCTCTCTTACAACTGCATCTGGGCGGAGGCACGCCGACGTTCTTGTCACCCGTGAATCTTCGCCGTTTGCTCGAGCCGATGCTCGCGAAAATGAAGCGCGACGGCGCGGCGTTCGAAGGTTCCATCGAAGTCGATCCTCGTCGTACGACGCGCGAGCAACTCGAGACGTTGCGTTCGCTCGGATTCACGCGGGTCTCGTTGGGCGTGCAAGATTTCAATCCTGAAGTCCAGCGTCTCGTGAACCGGGTTCAGCCCCGCGAGATCACCGAGAAGCTCGTGCGCGACTCTCGTGAACTCGGTTTCTCGTCGGTGAATTTCGATTTGATTTATGGGCTTCCGAAGCAAACTCGCGAATCGATTCGCGAGATGGCCGAAATCACGGTCGCGATGCGACCTGACCGGATCGCCCTTTATTCGTTCGCGAAAGTTCCGTGGATCAAACCCGCCCAGCGCCTGTTCAAAGACGAGGATTTGCCTGAAGGCGAAGAGAAGCGTCAGCTCTACGAAATTTCACGTTCGATTTTACTCGACGCCGGCTACCGCGAGATCGGTATGGATCACTTCGCGCTCCCTGACGATTCGCTTTCAGTTTCTGAACGTACGGGTCAACTGCACCGGAATTTCATGGGCTACGCCGATCGCCGCACCGATGCGCTCATTGGCCTCGGCGTCTCGTCGATATCGGAAACGCCGGGATGTTTTCATCAAAATGAAAAGGTCTTGCCGGTCTACGAACGCCGCGTTCTCGCGGGCGAGATTCCGACGTTACGCGGGCATTTACTCACGGCCGAAGACCGCCAGCACCGCGAACTCATCCTCGAGTTCATGACGAAATCGTCGGTCGAGTTGAAGTCCGATGAACAGGCGGCCGACGTTCGCGAGTTCATCGCGTCGCTTTTCGAAGACGGTCTCGTTCGTCTCGAGGGTCGCCGTTTGATTCTCACCGAAAAAGGCCGGCCGTTTTTGCGAAACGCATGCATGGCCCTCGATGCGCGTCTTCGTGCGAAGGCGCCTGAGACGAAGGTTTTCTCTTCGTCGTTGTGAGCACACAAATGGGTTCGAACCGCAAAGTCACGATCATCGGCGCGGGCTTCTCTGGCCTCGCGACGGCGTACTATCTCGTGCGGGCGGGTTTTCAAATCGAAATTTTCGAGAAGAGCGCGCGGACGGGAGGACTCATCTCAACTCTTCGCACGGATCACGGTCCTGTCGAAACGGCCGCGAACGGATTTCTAAACTCCGTTCTCGTCGAAGATCTCTTCGCGTCGCTGAATGTTCCGATGCAAGGGGCGGGCATGACGGCGCGCAAGCGCTTCATTTTTCGCAAGGGCCGGGCGATGCGGTGGCCTCTTGGTTTCGTATCCTCTTTACGAGTCGCTTGGTTTGTCTTGCGATTTGCACTCGTACGTTCAGCGGTCGCACCCCGAAACGGGGACTCGATCGAAACGTGGGGCCAGCGCGTTCTCGGCCGGGAGGCTTGCAAGTATCTTTTGAACACGGGGCTTCAAGGTATTTACGCGGGCGAACCGTCGCGCATGAGTGCGAAGCTGATTCTCGGACGGTTCTTCGAAAAGCGCGCCCATGCTTCGCACGGAAATCAGCGCAAGCTCATCTACCACGGAACCGTCGCACCGTATGAAGGTATGGGTCAACTGATCCAGGCTCTTGAAAGCGATCTTCGAGCACACGGAGTTCTCTTTCACGCGCGCGAAGGAATAAAACAAACATCGGATCATCCGATGGTCATCGCAACTCCTCCGGCGGCGGCCGCCGACTTTGTCGACTCCGAGCGCGCTCAGCTTTTGCGGCAAATCGAAATGCGTCCGGTCACGACAACGACCGCGTTTTTCGAAAGCACCGATGCTAAGTCGAAAGGGTTCGGAGTTCTCTTTCCGGCGGATGAAGCAAAATTTCTTGGCGTTTTGAAAAACAACTTCATCTTCAACAATCGGGGCGGTCCTTTTTCCGAAACCTGGATTCGTGCGGGCAATGTCTCTGAAGCACAAAATGAGGTCGACCTCGTGAGCGAGCGCCGCCGCGTGTTCGGTCTCGAAGAAAAGCCGCTGGAGTCGGTCGTGACGAACTGGCCGGCGGCGATCCCGCATTACACTCTCGAACTCGAACGCGCGATCCCGATCCTCGATCAAGCGCGCGACAATGTTTTCTTGATGGGCAACTACCTCGGCGATCTCGGCTTAGCAAAAATTCTCGAACGCGCCTCGCGATGGCCCGAACGTCTTGAACGCGAAGGAAAATGGAAATGAAACGAGGCCTTCTTCTCGTCAACCTCGGCACCCCCGACGCCCCTGAACCCAAAGCGGTGGGTCGTTACCTAAAGCAATTCCTGATGGATAAATGGGTGATCGATATTCCGTTGATCCTGCGCTGGATCTTCGTTCACATTTTGATCGTTCCGAAACGCAAGCATGCCTCCGCCGAAGCGTACCAAAAGATCTGGACGAAGCGCGGTTCGCCGCTCCTCTTTTATTTGAAAGATCTCGAGCAGCGAGTGGCCGCTCTCATTCCGCAGGTGAAAGTCGCAAGTGCTATGCGCTACGGAAATCCTTCGATCGCATCCGGTCTCGCTCGACTCAGCGACTGCGACGAGATTCTCGTTTTCCCGCTGTATCCGCAGTACGCCGAGAGCTCGACACGTTCTTCGCGAGAAGAAGTCGAATTGCACGCGGGCAAACTCAAATCGAAAATCACGTTCGTGAAAGATTACTTCGAACATCCCGCGTTTATCTCGTCATTCGCCGAAGTGATTGCGCCGGTTCTCGATGCCGAACGTCCTGATCATCTCTTGATGAGCTTTCATGGACTTCCCGAACGCCATGTTCAGCGGGTCGGAGGAGAGCACTGTCTCGCCAGCGGCGCGTGTTGCGACGCGATCACGCCGAGCAATCGCGACTGTTACCGCGCGCAATCGTACGCGACCGCGCGGGCCATCGCGATGAAACTGGGCCTTCACGCGAACCAATACTCGGTTTCGTTTCAATCGCGCCTCGGCCGCACGCCGTGGATCAAACCTTTCACGGACGTGCGCCTCGAAGAACTTCCGAAGGAAGGAAAACTGAAACTCGCCGTCGTTTGCCCGAGCTTCACGACCGATTGCCTCGAGACCATCGAAGAAATCGGCATGCGAGGTGACGAAACATTCAGGCAAGCGGGTGGTGAACAGTACGTCGCGATTCCGTGCCTCAATGCCCGGGAGTCATGGGCCGAGGCCGTCGTGCAAATCGCGAAAGATCACGGCCTTCAGCCATGAAGCGCATTCACTTCTTCGAGCTCGGCGATCAATCGTGGTTTCCGAATGAACTCCGGCGCGATGGAATGGAGCTCCTCGCCGCCATGGAAGACTTCGCTCAAAGCTATCGCGATTCAGCGAAAATCTTAAGCGACCTCGGCGGCGATTCGATCGTCGTCTTAGCCGCGGGCTCGGGCGGAGGAATCCAAAGCGCGGTTCCGCATTTGAAAGCGACAATCACGTTCACGGATCTTTACCCTGACGAACGCTTTCACGAGACCGATCAAGTGAAGTACGAACGCGGGCCTGTCGACGCAACGAACGTTCCGTCTCATCTCAAAGGAACGCGGGCGATCTATACGGCATTTCATCATTTCAAGCCGGAGCTCGCGCGCAAGATCCTCGAAGACGCCGTCCGCGCAAAAGAACCGATCGCGGTCTTCGAAGTCACCGAGCGAAACGTGCGATCGTTGATCCTGATCTGGATCCTTCCGTTTCTCACGCTCGCGATCACGCCGTTCATTCGGCCCTTCAGATGGAGCCGGCTGCTCTGGACCTATTTAATTCCGGCGATTCCGCTTTTCGTTTTGTTCGACGGCTTCGTTTCTTGCTTACGCACGTACTCGAAAGAAGAACTCGAAGCGATGACAAAAGACCTAACCGAGTTCGAGTGGCACTTCACAAAACTCAAAACACGTTTCGGACTCGAACATCCCTCGGGGTATACGGGAAGGCCGAAGTCCGAATTTTCTCAGCGTATTACTCAACAAAGCTAAAGAATTAAACGCCACTACCTCAAATTAACCTGAGTGCCATTTTTCAGACGAAGATAGGCATCGGTGATTGCCCAAACTTCACCGTTTTGTTTTAGAGTTACATGTCCTTCGGCAGAGTCAGTTGTACCTTCAAGGCTCAAGCTCATTTCCGAGCTGTTATTGCCCGAGCCAAATTCAATTTTAGATGGTCCGGTAAAAGAAAGAGACGTCGATTTCATCTCTCCTAATTTTTGAACCACTATCGGGTTGGTCATTAAATGCTGCCGTGCAGTCTTATATGAATCACTAGTGGCTAGATGTATCCTCACGCCCACATTCACTGCGATCCCGATAGAAACTGTTATTAAAAGCCAATTGCGAACTTGTTTGTTTAGTGCCAAGTGTAGCCGTTCCTTACTCCTGCTGAAAAATCTCTTTCCAATAGAAGTACTCGGAGAAGTAGTTCCGCAGCTGATCTCCTAGGAAGATGAGATCGCTTTCTTCAGGTCGCTGTAAATGTTCATGACATTAGAAAAGTAGGCAGTTGCGCTGACGATAAGAACTAAGAATCCAGCGGTAGAAATCACGAGACCTAGCTCCTCCTTGAAGTTGTGCACAACCAGGCCGCCTATAATTGCGACTAGTGCGACGGTTGCCGTGCCGAGGAGAGTGCTCAGCGGAAAGCTAACTATCAAATCAGAGCCCACTTCCTCAATGATCGCTGGCACAGCCATCACTGAGCCTCCTCCCGTCCTAAGGAAAGCCGTCGTCTTGGGCTGCGCCACGAACGTTTTGCCATCCGCGTTTTCTACCGAATAACCGTCGCTGCGCAGTTTTGTCCGCAGCTCATTAAATGAAAATCCTGCGCATTTACTGAGATTTAGTCGGATTTTTAAATTCATCTTTCCTCAAAAAAATGGCGTAAGCGTCGTTGTCACGTTGTTAAAGAATTGTCCTAATCCCATTCCATGTCCACCAAGTCCGACACCTATGGAAACAAGTTTGCCGCTCGAGTCATATGAGAACGTCATGCTCGCAGGTCCAACAACGATGTTCTGATTAACACCTGGGCCTACTGTCGAACTCATGTTGCCGAAGACGATGGTTACTCCGACGCCAACGCCTGCGGCGATGCCTGTAGAGCTGTGCCCAACTCCAGCCGTCGTAGTGGCCCCACCCACAAGTGATCCATTTTCGGTTCCTAAGTAAATTCCTCCGCCAGCTTCATTTGAGTTTCCGTCGCCGCATGTACCAGGACTCGACGATGCTCCTGTCGCGTGACCGCCGTTAACAACAATGCCAACGAGTCCAGACGGATCAATAAGATTGACGGGATCATTCAGTAAATATCCATATAAATTTGTATCTCCACCTTTGAACTCTATCGGATCCTTCGAAATCCATCTTCCAACTTGCGGGTCATATTCACGAGCACCGAAATGAACGAGGCCAGTGTCGCGATCGTAAAGTCCACCGGCGAATCCAAATGGTATCGAGAATCGCTTAAGATCGAGAGTGATTTCGCCAAACGCGGTCGAGATCGATTCATCAACGATCTTTCCATTCGACACGTCGACTATCATGCGAAGTGTTCCGACTTGATCGGTGATCAAACGGAAAGTTCCGTCTTTCGTAATCATATAGTCCGGTACGTTCGGCTTTTGACCGTATACGAATCGCTTCACCACGACTCCGTTACCGTCAGTTTCGGCAGCAACTTGAGTCTGTGATTGATAAATAAACCCTTGAACGAGCTTGCCGTTCACTCGTTTGCCGATTCGTCGCCCTAAACCGTCGATCAGATACTCGATCTGTTTTCCGTTTGGAAGAGTGACTGACGTGAGTTGGCCGAAGGAATTGTACGAGTAAAGAGTGTCGTCTGATTTTTTCTTGCCCACAGGGACCGACTTCTTCATTCGGTTTCCCATTTGATCGTAGGAGTACGTGACCTCACCGTTAGAGATGAGTCGGTCTTGTTCGTCGTACTTTTCCTTAATTTTGATGAGACCAAGAAGTTCGGACGTACCAACGCGGTTTCCGTTTGCATCATACGAGTAGCTTAAAATCTTAAGACCATTTGTTTTTACCGAGGTCAGGCGAGAGAGATTATCGTACGCGTAATCAAAGCGAACTTTCTTTCCGTTTACATTCTCTGTGCGTTGAGTAATTTGGCCTAAAGCGTTTCGAACCATTTCGGCCGAGTAGATTTGTTTTGAACCGGCTTTATATGTATCGACCGTTTGCTCGCCAAATGAGTTGTAGTTGAGGTTCTGTGAGACAACTCCAACCGACGATGTTTTCAAAAGACCGGATTGCGCGTCGATTGCGAATTTCTCATCTCCGATTTGAATTGGACGACCGTCGCGGTCGTAAGAAATTGAAACTGCGCGCTCAAGTCCTGCTCTCGAGCTGAGTGATAAGCTTGAGAGCGACATGTTTGTCTCATAGTCGAGATTCACGACTTGAGATCCCAGGGCGCTGATGGTGACTTCTTTTGTTTTAAGTGGCCCAACGAATTCGTAACCGGTTGCGACGCCGTCATTCGTTTGAATGCTTGAGAGTTGTTTCGTGACCGAGTTGTAGCTGAGCGCAAGGCTTCCCTTTGAACCGGCGACAGACACCAATCGCCCAGACGCTGGCTCATAGGAATAAATTAAGCTCGTTCCGTTAGGCATGGAGACTTGAGTGACTTGGCGATCAAGGTTGTAAGAATAAAGTGTTGCGCCGGTAGAAATGCCTCCAACTTTCGGCGGAAGATACCCTGCTGGATCCTCAGAGAGGTTTACCGAGAATTGGTGAACGAAGTTGTTCGCTGGAGTCAGCGAAGCTAAGTTTCCTGCGGCATCATAAGAATACTTAAGCGATTTCCCATCAGGGCGAATTTCTTCACTCAAGCGGCCAGCGTTATCGTATTTCATCGAAGTCTTAAGACCGAGCGCATTTTGGATCATGCCGACGTTTCCAAAGGCGTCGTAAGTGAGAAGTGACTTTCTAGATCCTTGAGTGATGCCAGAGAGGCGCCCTCTTTGATCGTACGAGAATGAAGAAGGTGTCAGTTGACCTTGTTGAGTCGAGATGACTTGGCCGGATTGACCGTATATGGTTTTTGAAATTTGTCCTTCCGGAGTCACGCTCGAGCTTGTTCTTAAGTTTCCATCGTATTTTGAGACGAAGGTTTTTCGTGAATCAGAATCAATCATTGTTGAAACTAAAAGCTGATCGACATCTAAAACGTCGCCGTTTCTTGTTGCGACAGTTTGCGTGATATTTGATCGCGAAGCGTACGACGTGTTCGCAATTGATGATTGAACGGCTGATGTGACGGGAGACATTGAGCCAAATCGCTCGTCATCGACGTTCGTCGCTTGAGTGATCAAGCTCTGCAGAGATGTCGACTGCGATGAGTAAGTTGACTCGAGAGTTGACGAAGTCTCGCCGGTCGGAAGGCGAGTTGCGCGATTCAAATTCGTTCCGTCATCTGAAGACGTGTAAAGCGTTTCGCGATTGAGTGAGGTGAGCTTTTGAATTGTCTTGATACCGTTTTCTGTCGATTCGGCGAACGTACTTGAATCTCCTGCAGCTCCTTGGTCTTTCAGAAGCTTTCCGCCGGCATCATAAGTCATCAGGCTTGTATGGCCATTTGGTTTCGTGAATGAAGTGAGTAAGCCGTTTGCCGAATATGAAATCGCGTATGCGTTTCCGGCAGGGTTGGCAATTCGTGAGAGGTATCCGTTTTGATCGACGGATAGCAACGTTGTTTGGCCGTAAGGCGATACAATTGAAGTTGGAACTGCTCCATTGTGATTGATGACGGTCTTGTTGCCGAAAGAATCGGTTTCAGAAATCAATAGACCGTTGAGATCATATCCAAAGGTCATAATCAGAGCGTTGGTAATCGCGTTTCGCGTTTCAAGATGGCGTCCGCTCGCATCGAAGATATAAGCTTCGTCGCCGCTGTTTGATACAACAAGCAAATTGCCTTTATAGGCGATAGGGTCCACCGGGAGTGATATTCCGTTGCCGTAATTTATACGCTTTAACTGAGTGTCATAGAAATGGTGATTCGAAGGGGTCCATGCACCGAGACCGGTCGCCGCTGCTTGGTAACCACCGACGGTCAGAGGGTAGATTGCGTAAGGCGATGAGCCGTCTGCGTTCAAATATACAATGGCGATTTGAACTGGGATTGAGCCTTCGACGAGATTTCCGTTCTCATCTTTTCCGTCCCATACGAAATCGTACGACTGATTTGGCAACGGAGGGTAAAACTCGTTTACCGTTCTGCTCCCATATTGAATGTTCATCACAACACCGCCAAGACCACTCACGTTCGTTCCGGTGAGAGGAATTTTAATGGTGTTGTTGTCTTTGCGGCCGATGACGCGATCGCTGAAGTAATAAAGGCTAAACGGCGCACCGACGACATCAACGGACTCGCCGACTGAGCGGTTATCGACGTGAATAATTGAACCTGCTGCGCAAACCGGTGCGAACTTTGAGGTAATCGCTTGCCAGAGAGGTGCGAAAAGATCGGTTGGCTTTGGGAAGTTGGATGGAGTAGGCGAAGGCGTCGGCGTCGGCGTCGGATTAGGTGTCGGGGCGGGGGTCGGAGTTGGCGTTGCGCTAGTCCAGATTCCTCTTCCGGAGACACTCGCGACTGCAGTAAGAGTTCCGACACCATTGTCTATTTCAAAATCCACCCCGTCTTCTTGATATTCGACGATCGTTGGTGTGAATTCTACCGAAACCCCACAATCAAAATACTCTCCGTTCGCCAATGGTGGAGTCACAACACCCGTACATTTGTCTTCAACAATACGAAAATCAATTCCTCGGTACATAGAAACAGAAAGGAATTTCGATGGCGGACAGAACTGTCCAGCGGGAGCGCCGCATTGCAATCTTACGAAGATTCCATCAGAAGCGCCGAGTGTCTTAGAAGAACCAATTGCGACTTCTCCAAAGTAAGGATCGCCTGGCTGGGCATTTATCTGTGCTTTGCTAACGAGTGCGAAAAGGACAATTACGAAGCATAAAGCTGGTTTTGAAAATGTCAGCGATCTTTTAAGTCTGAACATGGAGGATTCTCCCGACAAAGGCGCAAATGGATTGCGTCTAAATGTTTCGGAATCGCGACAAAGATCTAGAGCTCACAAATGTCTGAGGTTTAGTCGATAATCTCTTAAGTAACCGAATCGGTTGAACATCGTAATCTGTGATTTAATTTTTAGAGCCGTAAGGTGCGATTTATTGGATGCGTGCGTTCTTAACCGCTCTAAACCTGATTCTCATCTTGAGAATGTTAAGCGTCTCAATACAGAATTTGTTTACCTCTAAGAATAGATAAACTTCTCGTATGAGCACTCACAGCAGTTGCAGCTGCGCATTTTCGGATGCTGGATCCGTCGGTTGCCAGCGCGTGATGCGGCAGCCGTAGTCTGAGTTCATGCGGTCGATGAAGCGGCCGGCGACATCAGGTACGAGGCGGTCTTCGGGTTCGTGAATGAAGAACTCGACTTGATCAAGTCCCATCTTAAGCCAAACACCTAAGCGATCAGACCAAGCGTTCAAGCGCTCATCGTCGATCTCATCCACGCCGTTTCCGATGAAGCGAATCATCACTCGCGATGTCGGAAGCGACGTGTGCAAAACGTCGCGGCGGCCGGCGACGTCGGTGATCACCACGTGCGCTCCGTGATCGGCCAAAACGTTGAAGTAGGAATCGACTAATCTGTGCTGCGAGAAAAATGACGGGTGACGAACTTCAACCGCGAGTTGCATCTCGCGGGGAATTTGCGTCAAGAATCGGGCGAGCCGCGCCAAAGACGAGAGGTCGAAGTGCGGAGGCATTTGCAAAAAACAAAGTCCCAATCGATCTTCGAGCGGCAAGATCGCGTTCACGAACTGGCGCACCAACCCCGCGTTCTCGTCGAGAGCCGCGTGATGCGAAATCGTCTGGAAGACTTTGACGTTGAACTTGAACCCGGCCGGAGTCGACTCCCGCCAACGAACGACGGTTTCTTCGCTCGGGATTCCGTAGTGAGTCGAGTTGAGCTCGATCGAATTGAACTGCCGTGCGTAGTGCGCGAGAAAGTCTTTGGGCTGAGTGCCTAAGGGATAAACTTTACCGAGCCAATCTTTCACGGCCCAGACCGGCGCTCCGACCCCGACACGAGTGTGAGCGACTGGTAAAACTTGATGGAGATCGGGCCTCAAACGCAACTCACGCGAGGTCCTCAAGGTCGGCCCGGTCCGAGGGTCGTCTTCGGGCAAACGTAAATCGATTTTACTTAAGTCTGACCGATCGACTTTGCCGAATTCCATCGCCTGAAACTCCCAGAAAATTTGACGGTTTTCAACCGCACCGGTATCTTTCGCCAATTCCCAATAGAGGATCTCTCATGCGCATGAACTGGTTCGGCCTTTTTGCCGTCTGTGTCGTTAACTTGAATCTCAACGCGGCTTTTGCGGCACCGTCGCCAAAAGAAGACAAAAAGCCCATCGTCTTCGTCTCAAAAGCGGCCAGCTCAGAGTTGTCAGAGGTGCTCACGTATCCAGCGCGCATCGAGCCGCGAATCAAAGCCTTGGTTCCGTCCGATGCCGACGGTGTGGTTACAAAAATTCTCGCGCCGCTCGGCAGCCAAGTGAAGGCGCACCAAACGCTCATGTACGTTCGCAATACCGATCCCGTTTACCGTTTCGCGGCGATGGCCGTGACCGCGCCGGTCGCGGGCGTCGTGAGCCGGCTCGAAGTCACCGAGGGAAGTCACGTCGCGAAAGGCGATAAGCTTGCGCTCGTCACCGACCCGAATCAAGTTCGCGTCGTTGTCGAAGTGACCGCCGAAGACGTTCGCCAAATCAAGAACGGGCAAGAGGCCTCGCTCACGATTCCGAACTCGGCATCGGCGGAGCCGACGCCACTCAAGGTTAGAGGCATCAGTCCTTTCGTCGATCCGGCGACCGGCACCGCTCTTTGCGAACTCGAAGCCGCGAACGCCAAGGTCGTTCTTCCGCCGCCGGGCTCGATCGCCCGCGTGACGTTCCGTGCGAATGTTCGTCAGGGCATTTCGATTTCTGACACGGCGATTACGTACCGCGGAAAAGATCCGTTCGTGCGCATCGTTCAAGAAGGTAAAGCGAAACTCGTTGCGGTCGTCCTGGGCCGCAAGCAAGCGGGCTTCGTCGAGATCATGAAAGGTCTCAAGACCGGAGACGTCGTCGTCGAGCGCACGAGCAAATTCATCGGTGACGGCGAATCGGTCGAAGTCCAAGACAAGAACAAACAGGGGACTTGAAGATGGAAGGCGTTTATCGCAGTCCGATTCGGGTTTATCTCGTCTTGGCGATCCTCTCGCTCGCCGGGATCTTCTGCGCGATGAGACTTCCGGTTTCGCTGTTCCCGAACAGCTCGAAACCGAAGATTCGCGCCTGCTTGAATATTGATCTCGCACCCGATGCGTTCTTGCGCCAATACGGTTCGTCTTTCGAAGAGCGCTTGCGCGCGATTCGCACCAACACTCTCGAAGTCGAGTTGCTCGACGCGACTTACTCGCCGCGAAACGTTTGCTTCAACGTTGAATTCAAGTGGGGAGGCGATCCGGTCGAAGCTTTGCGTGAAGTCCAAACCGTCGCGCAAAATGTGTCGGCTCCGATGCCCTCGAATGTTCGCGACACTCTGCGGGTTTATGGCCAAGAAGATTCCTCGGGATTTCTGGCTCTCAGTTTCTATTCCCCGCAGCGTTCACTCACTGAAGTCTACGACACGCTCGAGCCGATCTTGATGCCGAAGATCTCGCGCTTGGCGGAGTCGGGCGATGCCGAGCTTTACAATCCGCAACGCCGCGAAGTTCTCGTCGAACTCAAACCTGAATCGCTGGCCGCCTTCAATCTCTTCCCGAACGACGTCGCGCGCGCGGTGCTCACTGTTTTTGACGCGTTTAACGGGGGCTCGCTCACGGTCGGTGAAAACAACCTACGTATCGAGTTTCCGAAGGGCGTGCAAAACTTCGAAGACTTGAAACAGATCTCGGTCGCGACTCGCGGGGGCCGCACGGTCACGCTCGGCGATCTCGCGCATCTCGACCTCACGGTTCCGGTCGACGGCGGGCGCATTTTTAAAACGAGCGGCTCGGCGAGCGTCATGCTTTGGGCGCAACCGAAGCCGGGCGGCAATATCAAAGAAATGGCGGAGTCGATCGTCGGCGTCGTGAAACAGTCGGCAAAAGAAATTCCCGCCGATATTCAGTACCGCGAACTCGTTGATCCTTCCGAATTCATTCGCTCGAGCGTGAACAACGTCGCGAAAGAGGTCGCGGTCGCGGCCGGACTCGCGGTTTTCATCTTGTTCCTGTTCATCGGAAACGTCAGAAACGTCGCGACGGCCGCGATTGAAATTCCTCTCTCGATCGTTCTCGCGTTCATTCTCATGCGATTGTCCGGAATGAATCTGAATTTGATCTCGCTCGGCGGTCTCGCGCTTTCGGCCGGGATGAACGTCGACGCGTCCGTCGTCGTCATGGAGAACATCTTCAGGCACTTCGATCTTGCGCGCGAAAAACATGGCGATCGCTTGCTCACTTTCGAAGAGCGTCTCGCGATCATTTCAACGGCGGTCGGAGAAGTTCGTTTCGCCGTGATCGCTTCGACGATCGCATCCCTCGTCGTCTTCTTGCCTCTTGCATTCACGAGCGCGCTTTCGTACGCGATCTTGGGCGATCTCGCGAAAGCGGTCGTCTTCTCGCACGGTTTCTCGGCGGTCGTCGCGCTGGTTTTGGTCCCGACCATTCGTCTTCACCTGATGACGGGAGGAGGTTCGCACGACGAACCTTCGATTCTCGAAAACACGTTGCAACGTCTTGAGCAGAGCTACGGCCATGCGCTCGGGCGCTTTCTCCAGAGCGCGAAAGCGAAACTCGCTTCGTACGCGGGGCTCGCCGTCCTTTTCGTTTTGCTCGGAGCGTTCGTTGTTCCGACGCTTCCTCGCGAAGTCATCGGAAAGCCCGATACCGATTGGCTCACGATCTACGCCGGCACGCACGGCAACACTGTGATGCGCCAAATGGAAGCCCAGAGCGATCTCATCGAAGCGAAACTCTTCGAGAGCCTCGGCGACGAGATTCAATACACGTTCTCTCAGATGTGGCAGTCAAACGCCGTCTTCATCATGTTCAGGTTGAAAAATAAATCGCACGCGAAGGCGGTCTTGAAGAAACTCGAAGACGTTTTCCCTTCGACCCCCGACACGTCGTATAGCTTCGATCAATGGAACCCGGCCGAACTTCCTCTCCCGAACCCGCCGGATTTCAAAATTTCGATTCGCGGGAGCGACCCTGACCGCATGGCCGAGGCCGCTCGCGATTTCGCGAACGAACTTCGCGAACGCAAAATCTTCGATCACGTCGAGCTTGAGCCCGATGCGAGCGTTCGCGAGAGCATCATGATCCGCGCGAGAAGCGAGCAGTGGCCGCTTCTCGCGAACCAAGGCGTGCACGTCGACGTGACCGATCTCGCCGATCTCACACGCGCGGCGACCGAAGGGAAAACCATCGGGCGCGTCGACTTCAGAAACGAAGTGGGCAAAGTCGAGGCGATGAATGTTCGACTTCGTTTCCCGTTGAACTATGTCAGCAACACCGAAGAACTCGCGTCGCTTCCCGTCGGGATCGGCGATCGCATCGTTCCTTTGAAGGCGTTGGCTTCGGTTCAGCTCGAGAAAGTGCGTCCGAGCATTTACCGCGAGAACGGACGCGAGCTTTACATCGTCTCGGCGCGCGGCAAACAAGACGAACGCAAAGAAACCGCCGAGTCGGTTCGCAAAGCCGAACAACTCGTGCGCGATTGGCCCAAGGTGCTCTCCGAAATTCGCGAGAAACGAAAAGCGATGAGCGATGAACCGCTCGTCTCGGGCGCGACAAGCGCGCCGGGCATTGGTGCTGCCACGGACGTCGGCCCGAGCCTCGTTCTCGAAGATGCCCAAGTCGAATTGACCGATGCGATTCACCAGCTCGCGATCGCGGTTTCACTTTCGATTCTTTTGATCTTCTTAGTCATGGTTTTCCAGTTCGGTTCGATCATGAACTCGGTGCTCGTCTTAGTTGCAATTCCGCTCGGGTTTATCGGCGTCGTGATTTCGCTTTTCGTTTTCCAGAGCACGCTATCGTTGAACTCGATGCTCGGCGTGATCTTGCTGAACGGCCTCGCGGTCGCGAACTCGATCATCCTCGTCGATTTCTTGCAAAAGAAAGTAAAAGAGGGCGTTGCGCCTCGCGAAGCCGCGGTGGCGGTCGCGAAAGTTCGCCTTCGTCCGATCTTGATGACGTCGTTGACGACGGGCCTCGGCATGTTGCCGGTGGCGTTTGGCTTCGGTGAGGGCGGCAAGATTCTTCAGCCGCTCGGAATCGCGGTGGCCGGAGGACTCGGTTTCTCGGTGATCACGACACTCTTTATTGTGCCGTCGCTTCAGGTGGCATGGCTTGAGTTCAAAGCGAAGCGGGGGCATGCGTGAAGCTCGTCGTCGCTCTCTTGTTAACGGCTAGCTCGGCGTTCGCTCTCGATCCGGTGAAAACCGATCCAGCCCCGAATCAAACGCCGGCGCTCAGCTTCGCCGAAGCTTATGAGCGCATCCTCGGCCGCAATCTCGACATCCAAACCCAGAAGCTCAACGTCGAGGCCTCGCGCGCAAAAAAATTGTTGAGCGTCGGTGCGTTCACTCCGTCGTTAAGTCTTGTCGGCAACGAAGTTCGCGACAGCATCACCGATCCGCGCACGCGCGAATCGGCCGCGCTCGCTTTGAAAGCGAATCTCTTCAGCTCAGGAACGGATTTCGCCGCGCTCAAAGCCGCGAACCGCGATATCGACGCATCGGAAGAAACCCTGAAAGCTCAAGGATTGAAAGCCGAAGACGACGCCGTCTCGACTCTCATCAACTTCATCGCCCGCTCGCGCCAGCGCGATTTGATTTCGCAAATCGTGACGATCAAGCAAGACACGGTGAAGATCGCGAAAGAGCGCTACAACAAAGGCCTCCTTCCGCAACAAGAGGTCGATAAGATCCAGATCGATCTCGACAACTCACAGGCCCGACTGATCGACGCCGATATCAATTTGGCCGCCGCGCGAGCGAGCGTATCGGCGAGCCTCGGCGCGTTTCAGAACGTCAATCTCGATTGGCCCTGGAAAGGCGCGATCGTCTCGGGCCCGCGCACCGAAACTCTCGACTTCAAACTCGAGAACCGCCCAGACTTCCGCGCGAGCCTTCAATCGCTCGAGGCCGAAAGCTGGCGCCGTCACGCCGCGCGCTCGCAGCTTCTTCCGAGCCTCGATTTGATCGCAAGTTACGGCTCGAACGATCTGTCGGTGAAAGACCAGCGCGATTGGTCGGCGATGCTGACGTTGACGATTCCGATTTTCGAACGCTTTCAAGGCTATAGCGTCGCGCGCCTTCAAACGCTCAAGAAACAACAAGCCGAGATTCAGCGAGAGCTCATCACGCGAGCGGCGGGCGTCGAGATCGAATCGTACCGTGTCGGCTTCGTGCAGTCGCGCGAATCGGCGATCGCCCGGGAGCGCACGGCGAAACTCACGAAGCGGCTTTTCAACGACAACGTTCAGCGCTTCCGGCTCGGCCGCGCCGACGCGAACGAGCTTGCGATCGATCAAGCACGTTTGCTTGAAACCGAGATTCTCGAAGTTGAAGGTTGGTCGAGTGCCCACTTGAGTTTCGTTCGCCTCTGCCATGCCCTCGGTCGCAACGTCACCGCGACCGGAAGCTGCCAGTAACTGTCGCCCGGTTAGAAAAACCTTCATGACTGTCTATCAAATTTTAGACAGCCGGCTCATGCCTTCGAGATGACAGAGCAAAACATGAGGCACGATCTTGGCTCCTCACGGAGCCAACAGGAGTCTCATATGTCATCCCTCAAGTTGGTCGTTCTCGCCGCTCTCGCACTCGCTCCGGCCGCTTCACAAGCCGCCGCGGCTCGCGGCTACTCGTCAGACGAAATCGCGGTTCAAAAAGTTTCGAAAGCCGTCGTGCAAAACGATTTGAAGTTCGTCACGACCCCGACGAACAATATCTGCGGAACGACCGGCGTCGAAGGCACCGACGTGAAAGTGCAAATCGAAGCGAACGGCCGCTACATCACGATCCGTCACTACGGCGTGACTTACGCCGGCTTCTTTGCCTCTGAAAAAGCCATCGCCTGCGCGCAATAGGACTTGAAGCGCTACGAAAGCGCATCGTCTAACTGACAGACGATTGTCATTTTTCGAGCGCAATTCTCCTGGCCAAATCACTCTGGCCCGGCCCGCGTGCTGGGCTTCACTTTGCACATTTAAGATCCTAGAAACACGCTCAACCGCGAAGGTTGAGCAAAGGATCTCAAAGTGAAACACCTCATGATGGCCCTCGGATTTCTTCTTGCCGCGACCTCGTCATTCGCCGAAACGACGGCGATTGGCGATCCGGAGATCTCTTCGTTCAAACTCGAATCGCTCAAGTCGACAAGCCGCACGCAATCCGAAAGCGAGATGGCGGATTATCGCGAACGCTACCAGCGTCTCTTCAACTCGAAAGATTTCAAACGCAGTCTCGCCAAATTGGTGACGGGCGGCGCGAACTCAAACACCGCGATCGATGAACGGGGCCGCGAGTTGGGCCGTATTCGTATCGGGCCGGTCGGCGAAATCCTCGATTTCGATGACGCTCAAAATCCGAAAGTGTGGGGCTTAACCCCGACGCAAGGACTGCGCGCGAGTCGTGATCCGTACGGTTCGATTTTCGTCGGTCACATTCACAACGACATCGCCAACAAGCAAGCGCACACGATCATCGGCTCGATCCCGGGACAAATCGTCGAAAACGCGACCGGCAGCTCCATTCTCGGGACGATTACGTCGACGGCGGTGATGGTCATTCACGAAGCGATTCCGGATCCACGCGCGCTTCGCAATTCGAAAGGCCACCGCATCGCCGACATGGACCCGGCCGACATGACGGGGAATGCGCACTTTTCAATTTCGGCGCGCGCGAACGTAGGCTGTCAGTACGCCCTCGACGGCAGTGGCGCTTGCACGATCACGCTCCTCACGGGCGGCTCGCCGCGCGAGAAATCGAAGGAAGATCCCCGTAAGGTTTATTCGGGAATGAGCAGCGGAATTCGATAAATGAAAACAACTTAACAGTCCGGACCGACAAATCGTCCATTGCTGCGACGCGCATGAGCCTCAGAGTTGACGGACAAACCGACGTAGATTGAGCTTCGGTTTGACCTCTACGAAAGGCAGCCTCAATGACGAAACTCCTGTTGGCACTTCTCGCTTTTGCGGGAACCGCTCAAGCGCAAGCCCTCACTCCGCTCGAACTCGGGCAAAAGACGATTCACTCGATGCAAGGTTGCTACCTCGTCGACTTCTCGTACTCCGAAACGGAGTCGTTGAAGCCAGGCTACGCCGTCGACGAACGCGTCTACGACGTGAACCGCGACAAATCGGTGAAGGAGTGGATTTACGTCGACGATATCTCGCCGACGCGCATGCACCTTCAGCACGTGCTCTTCGCCGTCGGTCTCGACGGACAAGTGATGGAAGGCTCGCAACTCAAGCACACCGGTGAAGACTGGGAGTTCGAAGCGCCGTTCCTCTATGATTTCACCTCGCCAAACACATGGGCCGTGAAGTCGGGCGCCGCTGCGGGCACATGGACCCGCCGAATCACGAATCTCGACGACGGCCTCCGTTATCAGTGTTCGGCTCCGTTCCTCGCGAACACCGCTTATGCGGAGTGGACATGCTCGGGCTACGCTCCGATCCCGGGCCGCGAGACGCGCGATATGGGTCGTCACGATTACGATGCTCTCGACCGCGTGACCCGCGTCGTGGCGTACGGAAACTCGTGGCTCGAGCGCCAAGACAATACGAAGGTCATCGATCGCGGGCAGGGGCGTGTTCCGCTCGCACGTGAAACAGGAAAAAACTGGTACGTTCGTTTGCCTGACACCGAATGTGAAGCGGCTCGCGCTTTCGTCGAACCTCGCCACGAGTTCTGGCAAATCACGCGCGAAGCGTGGGACCAAGTTTTGATCGGTGATCGCCCGTTCGTCGAGAAAGTCGCGGCTCCGGGAACACCGTCGCGTTACTGGAAGATGTCAGAGATCGAAGAAGCGACGCTCGCGCAAAAAGCCGATCTCACGAATCCTTCGGTGCGTTCGGGATTGATCGTGCAAATCAAGCAACTCATCCAAGACTTCCGCGCGAACTAAATCGCATGCTCTTCTCTTTCTTGCTCGCGTCCCTGATTCAGCCTTTGGTTTTGTCTCCGGCGGCGCGAGCTTTCGATTACTCCGACCTCCGGCAACTTGTCGTCGACCGCGATCTTCGCTCGGTGGAAGAAACTCTTCCGCTCTTGCCTGAAAATCTGCGCGCGAACGTCGTGCTCATGCACGAGAGTCGAAGTCTCCAAGCGGCTTCTCCTGAAAAACCTCGCGCGATTTTGTTTAACGACGACGCATCTCTCGTCGTGTCGTTCACGAAAGAGCGCCGGGGTGGCGAGCGCTTCGAGATCATGACCTTCGCGAACGATCGCTTCGACGTGAAGACGATCCAATTTGTACCGGGCGGTCGCGCGCTCATCGACGAGCAGCCGCGCAATTGTTTCGGATGTCATGGGCGAATAGAAAACGATCTGCGCCCTGTGTGGGATCCCGGTCTTGTCTGGAGAGGCGCCTTCGGTTCGCAAGACGACGTTCTCGACGATGTCGAAGCGGAGGCCTACGGGAAACTCTCGGGTCACGCGTATACATCGCTTGAGCTCTCCCGCTCGGGTGATCGCGAATTGGTTGAGACTCGTCCGAACCTGCGGCTCGGTCTTTTACTCATGCGCCAGCAAGTTCAACGTGTCATTCGCATGGCGGGCCCGGGTCTTTTGAAGAAACTGTGCGCGGGGCCGTCGAAGCCCCTGGACATCGTTCCCGATCTTCTTCGTTTCATGCCCTCGATTTACGGCGATGAGTTCACTGAAAATTTCGTTCTTCGCGAGGCCCCTTCGCTCTCGCAAACGCTCGCGGTCTTGATGGAAGCCGGCGTGAAGCCGGATGAAGTTCCGCTGACCGTCGAACGCCGCACGAGCGCCGTGTTCGACGGAAGCTTTTCGTTTCGGCAGCTCTTGTTCGGAGAACTCGCTCGGCGCGCTGGTGTTAAAATTTCATTAACGTCGCTCTCTGCGAGCGGTTTAGGGCTTCGTTCATCGCCGGCTTTGCGGGCGATCGATGGTATCGGCATGGCCCTCGACGAGAATTCAATCGCATCGCTTTGTCGAATGTGAACTTTCAAACAACATCGGCTCCGTCGCTCGACAGCTTCACACTCTTGCCTTTAATGTAGGCGGCAAGATTTGGGTGTGGCGCTATGGATCAACTGAACGGATTAGAAATTCTTGTCGTCGAAGATGTCATCGACAACCAGGACCTCTTTCGTTTTTTTCTCGAGGCCGCGGGTGCGAGTGTCGAGATCGCCGTGAACGGCCAGCAAGCGCTCGATAAAGCCTCTAGCAAATACGACGTGATTCTCATGGACATCCAGATGCCGATTCTCGACGGGCTCTCGGCGACGCGCGAATTGCGCGTGCGCGGGTTCGCGACTCCGATCATCGCGCTGACCGCGCATGCGATGCCCGAAGAGGTCGCGAAATCGATCGCCGCCGGTTGCGTCGACCACGTCGCGAAACCGGTTTCATCGTCGACGCTGGTCGCGGCTATCGCGCGCGCCGTCGGTCGCTAAGCCGCTGGCCACTCACTCGTAACGAAGCGCTTCGATCGGATTTAAGTTCGATGCTTTTCGTGCGGGATACAGACCGAACACGACGCCGACTCCGGCCGAGAACATAAACGACAACAGCACGGACCCCAACGACACGCTGGTTGCCCAGCCAAGGGCGGAGGCCACCGCGACGGTGATGAGCCAACCGATGGCGATACCGATCGTGCCGCCGACCGCGCTGACGACGACCGATTCGATCAAGAACTGAAGCATGATATCGGCGGGCCGCGCGCCGACGGCTTTTCGCAAACCGATCTCGCGCGTTCGTTCGGTGACGGAGACGAGCATGATGTTCATGATCCCGACGCCTCCGACCAGAAGAGAGATCGCGGCAATCGACGCCAACAAAAGCGACATCGTCTTCGACGAAGACGAAACGGCCGCTTGAATATCGGCCATGTTGAAGACGTTAAAGGCTTCGGTGCCTTGCGACGCCGCGACCTTGTGACGCGACTCCATCATCTCGATCATCGCATCGGAAGCCGCATCCATATCGGAACCCGACGCCATCTCGACTTCGATCGAATCGACAGACGTTTTTCCGAGCAAGCGATACATTGCGGTCAAGACGGGGACGATGATCTGATCGTCTTGGTCGCGAAAACCGCTCGCACCTTTCGCCGGCAAAACGCCGATGACCTGAAAGTTCACCTTGTTGATCTTGATCATCTCGCCGATCGGGGATTGTTCGCCGAATAACTCGCGCACGACCGTTGTTCCGATCACCGCGACGCGCGCGCGTTTTTGATTCTCTTCTTCGGTAAAGAAGCGACCCGTTTGCGGAACCGACGCGTGCATCGACTCGTAAGAAGGCCCGGCGCCCGTGACCGACGTATTCCAGTTCTTCGATTGAAACTGCGCCTGACCACGGCCGCTCACCGATGGCGAGACCGCTTTCACGCCCGGCAACTCGGCTTCGATTTGTTTCGCATCGTCGATCATCACGCGAATGCGCGCGCCGCTCTCTTGCGCGACTCCTCCGGCGCGGGCATTGCCCGAGCGCAAGACGAGCAAATTGGAACCTAAAGATGAAAGCTGCGATTTGATCGCCTCCTGCGCGCCGGCACCGATCGCGAGCATGGCGACGACAGCGGCGACACCGATCAAAATTCCGAGCATGGAAAGACCGGTGCGAACTTTGTTCGACCCCAGCGTCTTGAAACCTTGGCGCAAGTGTTCACCGATTTGCCGCAATCGAAAGAGCCGGTCGTTTTCATCAGGGCCCGCCACTTTCGCGGCCGGGATAGGGGTGGGCAGCGGCTGAAGACGTTCATCCGAAGACACGACGCCGTCTCGCATGCGAATGCGGCGCTTCGCCTGCGCGCCGATTTCATCTTCGTGCGTGACGATGATCACCGTGATGCCTTCGGCATTCAGGCGCTTCAAAATGCCCATGATCTCTTCTTCGGATTTCGAATCGAGATTACCAGTCGGTTCGTCGGCGAGAATCACGCGCGGCTGGTTGATCAACGATCGTGCGATCGCGACCCGTTGCTGCTGACCGCCCGACAATTCGTTCGTGCGGTGGCCGACACGCTGACCGAGACCCACATCCCTCAACAGCTTCTCGGCGAGCACAAAATCGGGACGCGCTTGAGAATAAAGTTCGGGCATCGCGACGTTCTCTAAAGCGGTTTGGCGCGGGAGCAAATTGAACTGCTGAAAGATAAACCCGATTTCGCGGCGGCGAAGCACGGCGAGATCTTCTTCGCTCAAGTTCGCGACCTCGCGACCGTTCACACGATAAGAACCGCTCGTCGGAACATCGAGCAGGCCCATCAAATGCATCAATGTCGATTTGCCCGAACCCGACGGGCCCATGATCGCGACAAAGTCGCCATCGTCGATCGTGATCGACACGTCTTTCAACGCGTGCACGACCGTATCGCCCATTTGGTAGGCCTTCGTGACGTTTTTAATCTCGAGCATAATCAGTGCGGAGAGCCGCCTCCGCCTCCCGTTTGTTTGCGTTTTCCGCTCGGGCGGGACGGCATGAACGGATTCGTTCCTTGCTCGGCCGCCGACGTCTTCGCCTGCACGATCAACACGGTCGCGCCCTCGTTGAGTCCGCTGACGATCTCGGTGCGTTTGCCGTCGGTCATTCCCGTTTCAACTTCGACCATGCGCGAGCGCTCATCGCCCGAAGCTCCGGGAACTAAAACTACTTTGCGACCGTCGCGAACCTTGATCGCCTCGGTTGGCACCGCCACGACATCGACTTTCTTCGCGATCTCGAACGTCACGTTCGCGGTCATTCCGCTTCGCATGAACGCCGGAATATCGTCGGGCAAAACGTCGACGTGATACGTCGTGACGTTGTTCGTCGTCGTCGCGTCGTACGCGATCTTATAAACTTTCCCGGAGAATGGTTGATCGGGGTACGCGTCGAGAACGATCTGCGCCTCCTGACCTTTCTTCACCTGCGCGATATCTGTTTCGTCGACGAGGGCCTCGACCATCAATCGATCCGACATCGCGAGAATCACGTCGGTCGTCGCGAACGTTTGGCCGGGCTCGATCGCGCGCAAAATAATTTCGCCGCTGATCGGTGCCAAGATCGGTACAGGACGTTGAAGCTCTTCCCACTTCGCCAGTTCTTCGGGCCCGCGGTCGCGGGCGGCATCGAGCAGGGCCGCGCGCTCCGTCGAAGACGTCAATGCGAGCACTTGGTTTTTGCGAACGTGATCGCCTTCGTTGACGAGAACTTTTTCGGCGCGTCCCGAGATCGGCGATTTGATATCGACTCGCGTGACGGGCTTCACTGAGCCCGTCGAGAGAATCGTCTGCGCGATTGTCGTTCGCTCGGCGACTTCGGATTTATACGAAACCTTCGAGCTACGCGAGGCGCGGTATTTGTAAACGCCGAAACTGATTCCGCCTAGGACAAGAAGGGCCGCGATCACGATGTAAATGCGTTTCATTTGAAGAATCCTTGTCCCTGCGCTTGGTCCCACGCGGCTTCGGCCGCGACGCGGTTGTTTTGGCTGGTCAGTGCACTTCGTTGGCGAGTGACGAGATCAGACTCGATTTGATCCCAATCCTGGAAGGAGATCAGCCCGGTGTTGTACTGACTCCGCGCGATTTTCGCGCGCGTCTCGGCGGCCGTCACAAAACTTTGCGCGACGTTTTCTTGTTCGACCGCTTCGATGAATGCGTTGTACGCGGTTCGCAGATTCACGATTTTCGTCCGAAGCGCCGAGAGCCGGGAGGCTTCGGCCGAGACCGAGGCGGCTTGCGCCGCACGTAATCCGTAATAAGCTCTTCCGCCTTGAAACAACGGAATCGTCAACCCGAGAGCGATCGTGCCTTGATCGTTTTGAGGAAGAAATTGATCGCCGAAGCGGCCCGCCGAGGCCGTGAGATCGAGCGTCGGAAGCAAAGAACTTCGCGCGACACGCACGTTTTCTTCGGCCGCTTGCGAAGTGGCGACCGCTTGCCGAAGCTCAGGGGCTTGCATCGCCAGAGCTTCGAAATCGACTTTCAACGGAGGAACACTGACGGGAACGACTCCCGCCACTCCGCTGTACTTGAACATCTCGTCGCCCAAAACGCGTGCGAGTGAAACTCTCGCGGCCTCAACGGAGTTCGCCGCGGTCAAGCGATCAAGCTTGGCTTGATACAAGTTCGCCTGCGAAAGGAGAACAGAGCCTTTGTTTTCTCGCCCGCCCTCGAATCTCAAGGTGACGAGTTCTAAGTTCGTTTGCCGGCGCGCGATGATGTCGTCTTGAAGTTTGACGAAGCGGTCGTAGATCACAAGATTCTGGAACGACGTCTTCAGCTGCGCGCTCACTTGCGCTTGCGTAAGGTCGTATGACGCTTGGGCCGCGTCGCGAAGTTTCTTGGCTTGCTCGATGCGCGCTTTGTCTCCGAATCCGCGAAACAAGTTTTGAGAGAGATTCAGGCGCGCGGAATTCGAATCGTCATCGGCCCGATCGTACGTATTCGACTTTTGTACGCTCGCGGTCGCCGTGACGGTCGGTAGAAAGAGTCCCCACGCCGCACGGACGTTCGCATCGTTTTGCTGAACCGTCGCTTGCGAGGCGTGGAGATCGGCGTTACCGGTGCGAGCCTGCGAGATCGCTTGATCCCACGAAAGAACCGGTGCCGCGGCCGGGACGGGTGCCGGCGAAGCGGGCTCGGTCGTTTGAACCTTCGCGGGGGGATGAGTGAGCGTCGTCGCCTTCGAGTGCGCATCGGCGCCGGCGTTTATTTGCGCTCCGCAAATCGAACTTAAGAAGACAGCTGCTAGTGTGATCAGGACGTGCCAAGTTGCCATATTCGTGACTCCAGCTCGACTATGATATTCGAACTTCGACGAATTGTGGAAACGAATCAACCCGGGACGAAACCTGACGATCGGCGTTCCAATTTGAGCAAGAACGACTTCGCGACTAGACCTCCCGCAAAGCCGGTGAGCTCGCCGTTCGCGCCGACGACCCGATGGCAAGGGGCGATGATCGAGATGGGATTTCTTCCGTTTGCGGCACCGACGGCGCGAACGGCTTTCGGGTTCTTCAAGGCCGCCGCGATCTGCGCGTAGCTTCGTGTTTCGCCGTAAGGAATTTCAAGAAGCGCCGACCAAACTTGTTTTTGAAAATCGGTTCCCTCGAACGCGAGAGGAAGATCAAAGGTCGTTCGTTCACCCGCGAAATAGTCGCGAAGCTGCTTCTCGGTCTCGAGTAAAACGGGGTGAGCGTCAGCGCGTTCGCGGGGCTGAAGCTTCACGCGACCTTCGCGTTCGTTCTCCCAGAGAACTCCGGCGAGCCCGCGCGAAGCAGCGACGAGAGTGAGTCGACCAACGGGCGATGAGATTTCTTTGAAGCTATACATGCCGTGCACCTTACGACGAACGCGCGGGGGAAGGCTCGCCATTTCCGGACATGATCAAAATTCACCGAAGCGCCTTGAGACATGTTTCGTTCACTTTTCGTTAGGAATTCAGTGTTTGTAAGTTCCCACATTCAGCGGTTTACGCTAGCGTTCTGGAATCACACATGTAACTGACGTTGTTTCAGTTTGAGACGCTCAATTCGCGCTCAAGTGACTCCCGCGCCGAACACCGTCGACCGATGAACTCTATATGAAGCGAATATGGAGTCAGCTTACTCTTGGCGTCGTGGGTGTCGTCTGCGCGATTGCGTACACGAACTGCGCGCCAGGCTTTTCGCAGAAAGCCGACTCAGTCGCTTCAATCGCCGACACGGGCGGAGCCAGCGGCACCGCAGGCGGAACGACAGGCGGCACCGCGGGAACACCGAGCCCTCCAGTTCCTCCTGCCGCAACCGCGACGCCACCTCCGGTCAGCGCAGGAAAAGTCGGCGTGCTCATGGCCGTCGGTCACATGAGCCGATCGCTGATCTCGTGCGACGACGGCAAAACCTGGATCCGCGATCGCTCGGCGAACGACGCGACTCGCTGTTGGGTCGACAACGATCCGAACTATCTCGAATGCGATCACACCCCGTATTCGGCCACCCGTGCGGCGGTCGATTTCGGCGACGGATATTTCTACACCGCGCACGGCTGGGGATACGACGGACTCATTCGCCGCTCGAAAGACGGCGTCAATTGGGAAACGATTCTGAGCAACACATGGGGCGGAGGCGTCTTGTTCGCAAACGGCAGTCTCTTCGCTCTTCGCGAAGGCGCGTGGAAATACTCACTCGATCACGGAACGACGTGGTCGAACTCGCAACTGACCGGATTCACCGGCGACGACTTCGATCACGCGATTCCCGCGCGCGCGGGAAATAAAATGTTCGCGCTCGGTCGTGTCGATGGCGCCGTGCAAGCGGCCCTCAGCACGGACGGAGGAAAAACTTGGCGCCGTGTTTCCGGGTTCGATCAAACGGGAACGAGCGTTGCCGAGGGCAATAACGTCATCGTCGGGGTCGGCGACCGCGCGAGCATCATCGGTCGATCGACCGACGGCGGGCTTACGTGGAAAAACCAAACTCTTCCCGGCACGAATGAGCCGTTCACCTCGAACTTGATATTTAACGGTACGGCTTTCGTCGTTTGGGGCGGCTCGAAAAAATGGACGAGTGTCGACGGTATGACGTGGACAAGCTCGACTTCGAAAGCGCCGTGGTACACGGCGACGGTGACGTACAGGCCAGACACTCGAACCTACGTCGCCATTCTCAATGACTACGATGAAAACTACGCGAAGCAGTTCGCGTATCGTTCAACCGACGGTGAAAACTGGAGCGCGCTCGATACCGCCCATTTCAAAGGAGGTCATCCGTTTCGCCGGATCACCTTCGGTGAAATGGACGCATCGGCGTGCCAGTGAGGAGCTGCAATGTTGAAGACACCGGCTTCGTTGAAAAAAGCAAAGATCCTTGCCGCGACGCTCGCGCTCGGCGTGGCCTCGCTCGTTGGCTTTCAGAACTGCGGCGGCTTCGGCACCGCATTCCCGAGCGACGCACTCAACTCCGAATCCAGCACGCCGTTCATCGACGACAGCGCCGACAAACAATTCGCCGCCGCCAAGGGCGTGCTCGATGCGAAATGTAACTCGTGTCACAACGGATCGGCCGCATCGAATTTCACGTTCGCGTCTTCGAACGAGTTCGTCTCGAGTGGTCTCGTCGTCGCGGGTGTGCCGAGCGCATCGAAGCTGATTCTGCGCCTGCAAAACTACCCGGTGAAAGACGGGTCGCAGAACATGCCTCAGGGCGGAGGCCCGCTGACGTCGGCCGAGTATTCGCTTTTGACAAACTGGATCTCGAATCTTCCTTCGACATCGGTGAATCAATTCACGTGTCAGTCGACCGAAGAACCGGCCACTCTCGATGCGAAACGCTTGTCTCGCTTACAGATCTACAATTCGATTCGCGATCTCATGTCGCGAGCGATCGGTGCGACCGACGCCGGTTCGTTCATGACGTCCGCGGATATCTTCGCTCGCTTGCCGGTCGACTCGGCCGCGCCGTACTCGACGAGCGACTCGAACTTCTCTTCGCTCCATGCGCAAGCGATGTTCGATATCGCCGATCTCGTCGCTAAAGCGGCGGTCTCATCGGCGAACTACTCGCGCTTCGTCACGACGTACGTGAACTACGACAAAGGCAGTTGCGTCCTTTCCGATGTGAACGTGCTCAGCGCCGCTTGCCGCGACGTCCTCATCAAGAACTTCTTGCTGCGCGCGTGGGGCCGTCCCGCAGAGACGACCGCCGTGAATCTGAACAACGAGATCGCCTCCTTCCAAAACGACTTTGCGACCGCGGGTTCGTCCTCGGCCGGTGTCGAAGCGATGGTTTATCGCGCGATGCTCTCGCCTGAATTCATGTTTCATTTGCAAAGCGATGTCGCGGCCTCGAACAACGCGTATCGGTTGTCGTCTTACTTGATCGCGCGCAGGCTCGCGTTCTTGTTCACCCAAACGTTGCCGGACGAAAGCTTGCTCGCTCTCGCCCGCACGCAAGACTTGATGGACGAAACGGCATTCGCCAGCGCGCTTGAATTGGTCGCGGCGAAAATGGATTTATCGGTCGACGTGTTCACGCGCGAATGGCTGAAGACGGGGAGCCTCCCGAATTATAAAGAGCAAACGCACCCGAAGTTCACGCTCATCACGACGGGACTCACGGCGGACGACGCGCTTCGCACGGCGATGACCGACGAACTCGTCGAACTCACGAAGTACATCTCGAAAAACAACCGTCCGGTGAAAGAACTCTTCACGACGAACATTTCGTTCGCGCGAAATCCTTCCCTGATGAAGATCTACGGTCAAACGACTGCGGCGCCGGCAAACGTAACCGAAGCCAACGCGGTTCGCTTTCCGGCGGGCGAGCGCAGCGGTCTTCTCACACGCGCCGGATACTTATTCTCCGGCGGCCACTCCGAGAACCCGATCAAGCGCGGCATTCACATTCGTCAGCAAATGTTCTGCCTGACTCTCGCCTCTCCGCCAGCAGGGGCTTCGGATCAATTGAATCCACCGGTCCCTGACGTGAATTTAACGACGCGCGAACGTTACGCGGCGAAAACCGCCGTCCCTGCCTGTATCGGATGTCACGCGCAGATCAATCCGGTGGGCTTCGCGTTCAGCAAATACAATTCATTCGGTGCGCTGCAAATTCAAGAGCCGATCTATGACGGAGGAAACCCTGCGCAGCTCATTCGTTATCTTCCGACCGATTCGACGGCAAACTTGGCTCCGGCGGTCGGATTGAACGCGAACGTGAAAGACGGCGTCGAGTTCTCGGAACTCGTCGCGGACTCTTCGTTGTTCAAAGGCTGTCTCACGCAGAACATGTATACGTTTGCGCAAGGTCTCTCGGCGCTTCCGACTTCGACGAATTCGTGCGCGATGAATCGCATGTACAAATCGCTCGAGGGAGCGGCGACGCTGCAAGACTTCATCAAGTCGGCCGCGCAAGACCCTCGATTCCGTTACCGCAAGATCCAGAAATAGGAGCGAGCCGTGAAATACAACCGACTCTCACGACGAATGTTTTTGCAAGGCTCGGGCTCGACGCTCGTCGCGATTCCGTTTCTCGCCTCTCTTCTTCCTCGTGAAACGTGGGCGCAATCGGCGACGGCGCCAAGGCGCTTCATCTCGATTTTTTCGGATCTCGACTACGGTCACAACTCCGTGTGGCTTCCGAACGGAACCGCGAATATCACGAACATCCCGCAACCGAGCCGCACCTACGTGGTCGGCGGCGGCCACCACGACATTCGCTATCAAGCTTTGCGGGATTTCGCACCGAGCGCGACCTCTTCACTGACGCGTTTGCACGGAACATCGCTCAGTCCTTATCTCGAGTCGGTGAGCATCTTACGCAGTCTCGACTATTGCGATATCCGTGGCCATGACAGCTCACGCCTCTTGGGCGGAGCGCGCCTTTACTCACAGAACGAAGCCTTCGGCACCAACTGGAAGGCCATTCCGACGATCGACCACGTGATCAATAACAACCGCACGTTCAATCCGAACGGTCTCCCGTTGATGTTCGGAGGAATGACCCCGGGGATCACCGGCAACTCATGGTCCTACGCGCCGGCCACGGGAAGCGGCGTGACCGCGATCGTGCCGATCGACGTGATGCAATCGTTTTGGAATTCGCTCTTCCGTTCGGGCTCCTTTCCCGAATCGGGAGTGGCGACGCCGGCGCATCCTCGCCGCGCGATCTTGGGTTCAGTCATCGACGATTTCAAACGCGTGATGAACTCGCGTAACATCAGTTCGCTCGACAAGGCCGCGCTCTCGAACGCGATGGATAAATTGAGCGACGTGCAAAGAGGTTTGTCGCAAGGAAGTACCGCGCAGTGTTCGTACAAAGGACTCACGAAAAATCTCGACATGTATAAAGTGTCGAACATCGCCGCCAACGGCAAAGCGCTCGCCGACATGATCGTCGCCTCGATCATGTGTGACTCCGCCCGCGTGTTTAACCTCGCTTTGAGCGATGAATACACGCAAACCGAAGTGCTTCCTCTCCAGAACGTCGATCTTCACCAGAACGTCAGCCACACTCCGTTTGCGACTTACAACGGCCGGGCGGCATGGACCTACATGGCCGACACCCAAGCGGCCGTTTTCAAGAATTTCATCGCACCTTTGGTTCAAGGCTTGTCGGCCGCGACCGATCCTTCGAACGGAAAATCCTATCTCTATAACTCGCTGATCATGGCCGCGCCGTCGTCGGGCCAGACGCACGGAAAAGGTTCGTTACCGGTCACGCTCATCGGAAATGCCGGGGGCAATGTCCCTTCAGGTAACTACGTCGATTTCGCGGATCGCGCGAAAGGCGCATTCGCCGGATGCGATTCGATGAACGATCAGGCCGGCAACGCCAGCTTCTCGAACAACTGGTATGGAGTTTCGTACAACCGCTTGCTCGTGACGATCCTGCAGGGCATGGGACTCACCCCGTCGGACTACGAAGACAACACGCTCAACACGCAACTCTACAACAAGACCGACATCGGCACTCTGAACGCGAACGTCTCGAACATCGGCGGATACGGCTACGCGACCGCGGTCGACATTCGCAACCGCCCCGCCGGCGACTACTTTGTCGACGAAGCCCGCGAAAGCTTACCGAAGTACGACTTAAAGCAATTCAAAAACAAACTCCCGATCCCGGGTTAATACCGTCGTACGCAGCGCACGTAGTACGCCGAAATTTTGGTGAACGTGACGCCTTGAGAGCCGTCGGTGAATCGTTGGTACCAGGCGTAGTTTTGTGCGTTCTCGGTCGATGACCAATAATTCCCGGAAGCAAAGCCGGTCAGCTTATTGCCGGCTCCCGCACCTCCGCAATTCGGATTCTCGGGCGGCCACGAACTCGAGAACGAGCTCGGCGTCGACTGGCAATAGAGGTAAGTGAGTTCCGATTTTGAAGGTAGATACCAATCGGAATATCCTCCGTACACCATATTGTCGCAGAACTTCGCCGCCGCGTGTGCACCGCCTTGAGCGGTGAGGCTGATCGCGGCGATGATCGGTGTCGTGGTGTTCCCGCGCTCTGATGAGCTGGATGAATCCGTTGAAGCCGCGACGTTTGAAATCGACGGGATGTCGTAATAATTCGACGTCCCGTTATTCCAAGTTTTGGTGACGGCATCGGTTCCCGAGCAAGTCGGATTGCTCGTGGAGTCCGCGCAGCCTGACGGCATCACCATGTATTTGCCGCCGTCGTACTGTCCGGCGTAGAGCGCGGTCGTGCTGGTGCAAGCGTCGCCGACGGCTTTCCCGCTACACGGATCGACAGCGCAGGCGCCAACGGTAACACCCGCGGGCGGATGGCCATAAAACGACGACCATTCCGCGGATGTCTTCACGGGAATCATCATCGCTCTGCCCGAAGCATGATTGTTCGTGATCGCGCGACACTCGGTAAATGCGGTGATTTCTTTCGCGGCGGCGGACGCAACGCAATCGAGTCCTGCGGGTGGACTTGCTGGGCATTGCGCGGAGCTGACGGCGGGACTTGCTAGGACGAAAAATACCAGGAGCGCGAGTGTAGATCTCGAAACGATATTCGAATTCAGCGTCTTCGACTTGCGCATCCATTGTTATCGGAAGGTCCCGGTCCAATTTCGAATTCTCACGCGATCGATTTCTGTCAAATCACCGGTCAAACCGAAACACAATTTTAGTACGCCGCGCTTTTGTTAGGATCTGTTTTCAAGGCGACTCGTGCGTGCGACCGGGAATTTGACCAGTACGATCGTGCCCGACGAACGCTCGCGGTCTTTTGAGTCCCGCGACCGCACGCGAATCGTTCCCTTCATCGCCGTTACGTAGGCTTTCGTAATCGAGAGTCCAAAGCCGCTTCCGACTTCACCTGAAGTCCCGCGGCGTTTTGAAGTTGGGACGAAATTGAAAAGTTGAGGGATCAAATTTTGAGGAATGCCGATTCCGCGATCTTGAACCATGATCAAAACCGATTGCGGAAGGCACGAAAGTGAAATCCGGATCTTTCCCTTGGGCGGAGAAAACTTAATCGCGTTAATGAGCAAATTCTCCAGCACCTGGTCGTGAAGCCGCTGTTCGTCGACGAGAGCGAAAGCGCCTTCCGTGCAATGCATTTTCACTTCGATAACGACGCCTTTTTGGGCGGCCAACTCTTCGACGCCGTGAACCGCGCGTTGTACGACCGGTGCGAGATCCGTCACCGCCGCGTGCAGAGAAATTTCTGAACTCGCGAACCGGATTTGTTCCCGCGCATGATCGACGATGCCTAAGACGGTCTTCGTCGCTTTCAAAATTTGCTCACCCGCGTGGGCGACGTCGACATTCGGTTTTGAGAGCCGATCGGCCGCGCTCACGATGACTTGCATCGGGTTGCGAATGTCATGTGAGATCACCCGAAGAAGCACTTCCTGGTTGGTCCGTTGCTTTTCGATGAGCGAGTAATACATGCCCCGAAAGCGATGGTAATTCCAGATGACGAGCGTAATCATGATCTCAAGCTCAATGAAGCCGATGGAATGAACGAGCGAGCCTTGCTGGGTGGGCGTATAAATCAATAAAAGAACGACCGCTTGGAAAACGCAGAACGCGATCCAATAATAGGCGGCGTATCCGGGGAGCATCAGCCCGAGCGCCATCAAAATCATCGTATACCATTGCCCCGCGTACGAACTCATGCCGCCCGTGCGCGCGGAGAGCGTGAAGAGAATGGCGCAACCTAGGGCGGCCCATAGATGCGCGATGACTTGAGAGTTGATGCGCTTCACTTTCGTCGCCAAGAACCAAAGAACAAGGTTGCCGGCGATCGTGATTCCCGAATTCCAGTTCCGAAACTGAGAATTTTCTCCGCCCGCAACAGACGCGAACTCTTTATTGAAGGTTCGTAAGATCCAATCGAAGAGAGTGAAAAAAACCGGAAGCAAAGCGACGATCCCGATGAACCGCCGGTTGAGCTGATCTTCAGACTCTGCAATCTTCAAACACGACCTCGGGCAAATCGATTTCACGTGAAACACAAGCTCTCATAAACGTATTAAGTTTTACCTGAGAATCAACCGTAACGTTTTATGATAGCGGGCCTTCCCGCCACGGAAAGGCGAAGTGCACTCCAATCGAAGCATCGCTCAGGGGTCCATCGCAGTGTGTCTGGCAAAAATAAGCTCTCGTGAGATAATTCTACAGGCGGCACGGGCAGCGACGAATCGGAGAACTCATCATGGAAATTGAAAAGCAAAATTCGAGACGAAATTTCTTGTTTAACGCGGCGGCAGCCAGCACAAGCACACTCTTTTTAATTGATCCATCGATCGCGAAGGCAGCTGAGAAAAAAGAAGCGACCGAAGTCGGTCCTGCCGAAGATTTGATGCGTGAGCACGGAGGCCTGAACCGTATTCTTTTGATCTACGAAGAAGGCCTTCGCCGCATTCAAGGCAAAAAGGATTTCGATCCAGGCGTTTTAAAGAAGTCAGCCGAGCTCATCCGGTCGTTTATTGAGAATTATCACGAAAGACTCGAGGAACAGTTCATCTTCCCTCGAATGCGCAAACAAAAGACGTTAATTGAACTCGTCGATACACTTGAGGCTCAGCACAAGGCCGGACGAACGTTGACCGCGACAATTGAAAAGCTCTCGGTTCCCGGCACTTTTAAATCCGACTCCGACAAAGAGAAGCTTGTTTCATCTCTTGAAATGTTCATTCGCATGTATCGTCCGCACGAAAGCCGCGAAGACACGATTCTCTTCCCGGCGTTTCATGAAAGCATGACGGAGAAAGACTACGATAAGCTAGGCGATCAATTCGAGGACCAAGAGCACAAGCTCTTCGGCAAGGAAGGCTTTGAAGGAGTGGTCGTTCAAATTGGCGAACTCGAAAAGACATTTGGCATCTACGATCTCGCGCAGTTTACGCCGAAGATTTAAGTGAGAGTGGGAAACTCGTGATCCGAAACGCGATCGAAGTTTTTTTTGTTTTCTTGCGTCTTGGCTGCACTTCGTTTGGCGGACCGATGGCGCATCTTGGGTTCTTTCACGGCGAGTTTGTGACAAAGAGAAAATGGTTTGATGAGCACTCTTACGTCGACCTCGTCGCTCTTTGCCAATTTCTTCCTGGCCCTGCGAGTAGCCAAGTTGGAATCGCCGTGGGGCTCTCGCGGGCGGGTGTCTTCGGAGCCATTGCCGCTTGGATCGGTTTCACGCTTCCTTCGGCCGCCATCATGGTGGCTTTTGCGTTCGGAATTTCAACTTACCGAGACTCTATCAACGGAGGATGGCTTCACGGCCTCAAGGTGGTTGCCGTCGCGATCGTGGCGCAAGCGCTTTGGGGGATGGGAACAAAGCTCTGCCCAGATAAAAAACGCGCGAGCATTGCAGCCATGGCCGCCGTCGGTGCGACCGTTCTGCCGTTTGCGTTTGGGCAAATCGGCGTCATCATCTTGGGTGCGATCATCGGGATCCTGCTCATCCGGGAAACGAAAGAGCTTCCGCATGCACCTCTGCGCGTGAGCCTCGGGCCGGTGGCCGGCCTTATTTCTCTTGTTCTATTTTTCGGGCTTTTGATCTTGCTTCCGTTTGTGGCGAGTCAAACTCAAGCCCAAGGCCTCAAGCTTTTTGATAGCTTCTTTCGTGCGGGTTCACTTGTTTTTGGCGGTGGTCACGTCGTGCTCCCGCTTTTGAAAGCCGAGGTTGTGAATCCGGGTTGGGTCTCAGCCGATGCTTTCATGGCAGGTTACGGCGCGGCTCAGGCAATTCCTGGCCCGCTCTTTACGTTCACCGCTTACTTGGGCGCGATTTCTAAAATTGAACCGGCCGGAGTTTGGGGCGCTGTGATTTGCTTGGTCGGTGCATTCCTGCCGTCGTTCTTTCTTGTGTTCGGAGTCTTGCCCTTCTGGGAGAAACTCAGGCAATTCAAAAAAACGCGCGAGGCGATGCTTGGGATTAACGCCGCGGTCGTCGGACTTTTGCTGGCGGCGTTTTACAACCCCGTTTGGACGAGCGCGATTCTCTCCCCGAAAGACTTTGTTTTAGCCCTCGTCTGCTTTCTTCTTTTGGCGTTTTGGAAAATGCCATCATGGGCAGTCGTGATCTTCGGCGCCCTCGCCGGCGGCACCTGTCTCTAACGCCAATGGGCCCCACCGCCAAATGGGCCCCAACGCCATAGCGTTGGGGTTCAGCAACCATCTTTAATTTGGGGAAGTGTTAACGACCACACTCGTGGTCTAAAGATGGTGCGCGGGACTGGACTTGAACCAGCATGGTGTTACCCGCCAGCACCTCAAGCTGGTGCGTCTACCAATTTCGCCACCCGCGCACAAACAAGGGATACAAAGTCACACGTCAGGCTGAACCATAAGCGCCACTTTGATGAGGTCCAAATCTTTTCCATCGAAGACTGGCCTCCTGTCAACGTCCTCCGTGTGTATGATCAAAAAAGAGGCTCGCAAGTCCGGTCGCCAGAAGGCTTCCAAATGGACACAAAGCCAGGGTCGATTGTGCTGAGACCTACACTTTGGCGAATCCTTTCTCAGAATTCGTTAACCGGAATCGAGGACCGAAACGTCGTAAGAATAAGAGAACGGCAAGCGCGTTCCACCCCGGCGATGGATTGCAAGGGCGGAACGAGCGAAGCCAACTCTCCCAGAGAAATCTGGAAAAAACGCCGATGGATTGGCGGAGGGGTAGAAAGTGGCGCTCAAGGAATTGGAGCGGCTCACAGGGGAACTCGGAGAGCTGGCGGTCCTTCTCAGGGCTGAGACCCGGCCGCAAGCTCGGCGAGTGATCATGGAGCGGGTGCAAGAGATCATGAGAGCGATCGCTCTCAAAAATTGAAACGGGGATTGTTCAAGATGAACGATGCGTTGGTGTTGGCAAGTTTCGGAATCGGATACGTAGCAGCGGGTTTGTTGATCCTCACGGCAAGCGTGGGCAGCCTCAAACCTCAGATGAAATTGGTACCTGTGAAGGTACGTTCCCGCCAGCCTTGATGGCTTGAGTCTGGCGAGATCGGTTCTTTCTCCTTTTAGGGTGTGTTGTTCTCCAGTTGGTGGCCGGGGGAGTCGAAAGACTCTCCCGGTTTTTTTTCGTCCAATGATTCGACAGTCGCGAAACAGGTTCAGGGTTTCGGGTGGCCGGAAGGACGACAGCCTCCTCCGCCCGGCATAGAACTCGCTTAAGCCTCTGGCACCACCAGGAGCTTGATATGAAACTTGCCGTCGTTTTCGCCGCCCTCGCCCTCGCCTCGGTCGCTCAAGCGGGCGCTCCGAAACTCGGCGACGTCTTCAAAGGCGTCACGTACGCGCAACCGAAGTGCTTTGGCCGCGAGTACTCACGAGCAGAACTGAAAGCTCATCCAAAACAAACCGTCGAGCAAATCAAAGCTAAGCTGATCAAGTACTCGGCCGACACGTCGATGCCATCGGCGGGTTTGAAAATCGAAGTTCGCTTGAAGGGCGAAGAAGGCGTGAACTACCACGCCGAGTTCAGCTGCATGGACTACCAAGGAAAGGCGTTCTGCGGAATCGAATGCGACGGCGGCAGCGTCACGATCGCCGAATTCGACGGCCAAAAAATGACGTTGAATTCAGAGGGCTTCAATATTCACGGCGGCTGCGGTGAAGAAGGCGTCACGAAATTCTTAGAAGCCATCAAAGGCGGAGACGACATCTTCAAGATGCAGGCTCTCCCGCAATCGTACTGCACGGATGCTTCGGCCGTTTACGACCAGTCGTCGAACTAAACGTAAAATCCCACCAGGAGTTTCGCGACGACGGCGCCGTCATCGTCGTCGCACTCGTCGATAAACGCGAGCGTCGTTTCCCAGAGACGCTTTTTCAAATCTCCGAGACGTTTCGGATCGATCGACACGTGCGAATGAATGAACGTTTTGTCGGCGTCCGAAAAATTCGACTTCGCGATCTTTTGTAATTCGCCAAGCGTATCGAGGTACGCGTCTTTGACCGGATGATCTCCGCCCAATCCAGGAAAGACCAAGTGCGGGTTAATCGACCGAAATTTTCCTGACGATTCTTTCGCGACGTGGCTCGTGACCAGATGCTCGAGAACGCGTCTGACAAGCGCGGGTTGCAAACCCGTTCGCGAAACGATCGTCTCGAACGTGACCGGTTTTCCGAGTGTCGCATAGACCGTCAGCACGTGCCGGTGTCTGAACACCTGCTGCGAGATTTGCTTTTCGCTGCCACTTGCGTTGAGCTCCGATTGCAGGCGCTCGCGAAGGCTCGCGATGCGCGCGCCGATCTCTTTGGGAGTGAGCTCGTCTTCGTTCATCTCGGGTTCGTCACGGACGACAAGAAGGTGGAAGAGAGCCGTCACTCGCGCGGGGAGGCCCAAGGCCTTTTCAAATTTCGGATACGATTGAGGTGTCAGTCGTTTGCGCCCGGAAACAACTTCTTGAGCAAAGCCCCGAGATTTGAGGCCTGCTTTGCGGGCGAATGTCGAATGATTGAAGCGGCCCGTCCTGGAGTGACGGCCTTGCACTTCGAAGATCGCGTTCAAGAAAGCGCGATAACTCTCAGAGGCGACCGCGGCTAGAAGGATGTCGCGGTTTTTCGGATCCATTAGTTACCGCCGGTGACTCCGCCACGTCCCGGAGGAGGTGGCCACTGCGGCTTGCCGCCGCCGGGAGGCGCTTCGCCCGGCATGCGCGGCATTTCGCGGTTTGCCTTCGACTGTTGGTCGGCGCACGAAACGACGACACCTTTCAAGCGGTTGAGACGCTGCTGCAAATCGAACCAACCGGTCGCGCGGGCGCACGAGTCGCTCATGCAGTTGTCGTTCAAGCGCGCGAGAAAGCGAATCGTGCTTTGCTCGGAGTGCTGAGGCGTGATCGTGAAGCTCGGGTAATCGGCGAGGAGTTTGATCGCGTCGACGATTTGAGATTTCGAAGTTTGGCCGTCGACGTTCATCTCGATTTCGAGGGCGTGCGAATCGCAAGCGCTCAAAGACGCGACGTTGACCGGAGCGTGGTAGGCGGCCGAGGCCGTTAACGAAAACAAAAGCGCCAAAAACATTCGGTGTTCCTTGGTTGGGGGACGAAAGTGAGTACCCCGTTAAAAGCAAAACGGCCTCCGTTTAGCAGAGGCCGTGTAAGAGTTCTATTTCTTTCGTTATTTCATAAGCAGGAGCTGGGTCATTCCGTTCCAGCCCTGCGCGATCTCGAGCGTTCTCGGGGCCGCCGAATAGTGCAGATCGTCCATCGACCACCACGCTCCTGGCACCGTCACACTTTCAGAAGCCTCGTCGGTCGTTCCGGAGAGCTTGATCTTCACGGCTTGGGGGCGGAGGTCTTTCGAAGTCCAGCGCATCACTTGCACTTTGCGATCACCGCGCAAGACCGCGAGAGTTTCATCGCCGTTGACGATGAGCCCACTGATCGAAACCGAGTCTTCATCGAAGGACGTATCGAATGAGCGCATTTCGTGTTCGATCATCGAGTCGGCTCCGGCTTGGTACATCTCGAGGTGGCCGTTCGAACCGGCAACGTTGACCGTGAAGAGCTGAGCGCCGATCGCCCGGAAGTCGGCGGTCGGGTTGTAGCCACAACCTCCGCGGCACATTCCGATCATGCGAGGCATGTAGCTTTGAGGAGCTTGCGGCAATGTGGCCTCGTCTTTCAAAGTCGCGACACCGTTTGCGAGGTGAAGCGAAAGAAGCGAGTGCTGCAATTCCGCTTTGCGGTCATGAAGGTCAGTGACCCACATGTTCTCGACCAGAATATCGCCGTTCGCGTTCACGGTCTTCACGTCGCCAGGGATGTTGTATGTCGCCGAACACGAAATCGAGTTGGCGGTCAACGCAACGGGCGAGAGGAAGCGGCGAACGAAGCGTTCGTTCTCAAAGTCTTTGCTATCGATCGACTGCTCGCTGGTCATGAACGTCGAACCGTTGATAACTTTGAGCGCGAAGCCTTGGCGATCGGTCGTCACGCACGAAGGATCGAGCGCGAGCGGTGAAGCGGTAAGGCCTTTCGTGAGATCGAGGCGTTTAATCGTCGAAGACACTTGCGCGAGAATTGTTCCATCGGCGAGCTGCACGAGAGGAGACATCTCGATGCTGATGTCGTCGTTCGAATAAGTCGTTTGCCACTCTTGGTGCGCGACTTCCGAGAGCTGCGAGTTCATCGCGGTGATGCGAGTCACCCGTGTCGTGACCGTGCTTTGGCTCGCCGAGTAGTCGTACTTCGTCGTTGCGATCAAGAGATCGCCGTTGGCGAGCATCAAGCGGCCCGAGTAAGAGCCGGCGATTTCGAGTTGCGAAAGCGCTTGCGATTTCTCGTCATCGACGTGCGACACCGAGCGAAGCGATGTCGTCGCATCCGCGCCGTAACCGTTCGTGATGATCTGCGTACCCGCACCTTGGATCACTTCGTAAGCCGTGATGTTGCGGGCGAGTTCGAGAATATTCACCGGGTGCATGTCGCCGTTTTTCGTAGCGCCGCCGAACGTCGCGAGAGCGTGATCCGAGAACGAGTTGATACGGTTGATCTCCGGGTTCGTGAAGACGCGGCGAATCCATTCGGCTCCGCCCGAGAGGAATGGGCCTTGCGCGAGGGCGTCACCGGTGTCGACCTTCGAGAGATCGAAGCGAATGATTTGTCCTCCGCCCGAGTAAGTGTTCTTCGCGAATTTCTCGGCGGCGAACAAGATCTCGCCTTGGCCTGAGGCCGTTTCGCGAACTTCGACCATTTTGTCTTGGCCGTTGAAGTTCGTCCAAACGTTCGCACCTTCGAGAGAGATTTGCGCGACGTCGACCGCTTTCAATTTCGAACCGACTTGTTTTACTTCGAAGATCATCGCTTGAGGAACACGGCGACCGTCTTCGTTATCGACGACCGGTTGAATCCAACCGAGACCCAGAACAAATTTGCGGCCGTTGAAGTTGAAAGGGATCGCGCGCTCGATCCAGCCGTCGAAGTGGAGACGACCGAGGTACGTGATTCCGTTTTCAGGTTGGCTCATGTCGAAGAGATCGAATGGGTCGATCTGATCGCGAGGAACCCAAAACGCGTACAGGAGTCCGTCTTGATAACGGACGTCTTGAAGCTGCGCCGAGAGACCGGAGCCGTCACCGACGGTGACCATCGAATCGGCTACGATTTTCTTGAGAGTCTCGCCTTTTTTTACGAAGCGACCTTTGAGACCGAGCTCTTTGTCGTTCATGAGTTTGTCTTCAAGCTGATCACGATCGGCGCCGTAAACTTTTTCAAGCTGGCGTTGAATATTGAGCTTACGGAATTGCGCTTCGTCGTCGGTGAGAACTTCCGAAGTGGCCTCCGGGAATTTAAACGTCTCGACGGCGATGCGGAAGATCTGATCGCGGCCTTGAACGGCCTCTTTCGAAGCGTAGTTCGAAGTCACGACGAGCGTGTTATTGCGAATCGTCGTCTGCGAACGCTCGCGAACGAAGCCGCGAGTGGCAACCGACATCATCGGTTGAATGCGACCTTGCGGGTTCGAGATGTCGACGACTTCGATCGTGCTCGCGTTTTGCCACCAGCCCCAGCCCTTATCGGCGAGAACCGCGACCAGGTAAGCCTTCGCGTCTTGCTGAATGATGTTCATGTTCTCGCCGTACGCGACGGGGAGAGTGAGAGCGTGTTGTTCGACTTGGTGAAGATCGGGGCTCGTCAGCGAGTAGCTCGTGACGAGGCCTTTGTCGTCTGCGCGTGAAGCGACGTAGAGAACGTCACCGACGATACGCGAATCCATCACGAGACCTTCGATGTCGATCGTGTGCGAGCGGGCCGGTTGGCTTGGTTGGCTTACGTCATAGACGACGAGCATCGAGTGCGACTGATCTTTTCCGTCGGCGTATTTGTAGTCGTGTTCGATCGCGATCAGGCGACTGTTTTTGAGATCCGAGTACATTTCGTCAACCGAGTTTCCCGACGTCGCCGCGCGACCGAGAAGTTCAGGTTGCTCTTCGCCTTTCGCGAAGCTCACGACCTGAAGGCCGCGGTACTGATTCATCAAATAGAGAAGTTTCGAGCCGGGCACACCGACCTTGAAGACATCCGATTCTTGCTCGGCGCGATCAGGCGCCTTGGGAGCGCCTCCGCCCGGAGCTGGCATTTCGCGATTCGCGCGGCCGGGCCAATACGATTCGCGATCCAGGAACGCCGTTTGTCCGCGGTAGCGCTGAAGCTGCGCGAGCTCGGTCGTCGTGTCGTCGGGTTTCATGACGAGCGCAACGTTCGAGCCGGTGATCGAGAGTTTACCGTACGACGTTTGTTGCGTGCACGCGCTCAGGGCGATGGCGGCCGTGAGCAGGGGGAGAAGAGTGCGTTTCATGTGGGGGTCTTCCTTTCGAAGGTTCGTTCAACGAGAAGGAAGATGCGCGTGCAGAGCAGAGTTCGGCAATTCGGTCGGCAGTTCACGAGAGGGTTCTGTCCGCTGCAGCGGACACGAGTGCCACCGGGGCACAGCGACACTGGAGTCAATTGGGGGTGGGAAGGGGAGAGTTGGGCGGTTGCTGTTTCTGTTTCGGTTGGCGGTTTCTGCATTCGGTTTTCGGAGATCCGAAAACCGAATGCAGATGGGGGGATTCGTTCGTTAGGTTTGCGAGGAGGGTGTGGGTTTGTAGTTGGAGACGATGGCTTCGCGGGAGCGGAGGGCGATTTCGTCTCTTGAAATGTCGGGGGTGATCTTAATCGGTGCGAGAAATTCCAAGCGGACTTTTACTTTTCTCAATCGCAAAAGCTGCAGCAAGTGGGGAGCGAATTTCATGTCGCCGTGCCAAGCGATCCGGTCACATGTCGATGCATCGAACGGTTGGCCATCGATTGAAACATAAGAGGTCACGACCGGGAGAATGTCGACGCCGGCTGCTTGAGCAGCGGTCAGAAGTCCTTTCTTGAAGGGTTTTACTTCGAGACCGTTCGTGCTGGTGCCTTCGGGGTAAATCAAAACGTGAAAGCCGCGCTTCAGTGTTTCGGTGAGGGTGCCTCGATCGTTGTCCATACGTTCGCGGTGGCGGCGTTCGACGAAGAGGCTTCCGCCGGAACGGGCGAGGTGACCGAGGAGAGGAACTTGCCCCATGTCGACACTCGTCACGAACACCGCGGGCTGCGCCGCCGCGAAAACGAGCACGTCCATGTACGACATGTGATTACCGACGATCAAAAACGTTTTCTCGCGCATCAATTCAGGGTCGTGGCCGACGACTTCGACTTCGAAATTTAAAGTCTCAAGGCCTTCGCGGCACACCTGGTGCGTGTCGAGAATCGCTTGCCGGAGTTGCGCGTCTCCGCGCGCAAACAGCGTCTTCACTGAACTCTTCGTTAAGTGAGTGACGATTTTTGAAGAGACCCGCGCCGCTTTATGGGCCGTTCGGTAAAACTCACTCCGCAGAGGCGCGATGGCCGTCGCGCGGGGAAGTCTCGCGATGAAACGCAATTTCTCGAGCGAAATTCCGACCGCTCGACTCATAGACGATACCTCGCGCGGTACGCGGCCGGCATTTGCTCGATATCGAGTAACGTCAAATAGTCGAAGCAGCCGAATTCGCGGTCGAGCGCGGGTTCGCCGCAAACTTTCGCATTCATTTTCAAATAGCTCGTCAACAAACTCGGAATCAGCTCGCGCACCGAAGACTCTCCGCAACCCGCCGCCGCGGCAGCTGCCGCACGCTCGACTCCGTCTTGCACGGCCGCACCGAACTCCCGCACCCGATGTTTTTTCGTCGGCACAACACCATATGCCATCGTGACCGCGCCCTCGGCGATCAGCACCCGGTGCACCCTCGCCATCTCTTCCGTCGAAACCGTTTTCACGCTCGTGCAACCGAACATGTATCGCGTCCCGGTCACGCGAAGATACTCCGCGATCCCTTTCCAGAGCGCCGCGATCACGCGACCGTCGCGGTGTTCGCGCGCGATGCACGCGCGCCCGAGCTCAAGTTTCTCTCCCGGCAACGACAACAGACCGTCGATCGCGAATTCGCCGCTCGAATAAAAGCGTTCCGCAAAACGCGAGGAGTTCATCCGGTACGTTCCGACAACGCGACCCGAATCATCTAAAATGGCGAGGTGATCGCACAAGAGATCGAGGCCATCGATGTCGACACCCATCACCCGATTTTTCTGCATGTACTCGAGATGGAAAACTTCAAAGCGCAAACGCAAACAGCGAACGAGTTCTTCGTACGATTCAACCGTCTTCACGGTGTAAGGGCCGGCCTTCAACGCAAATACGACCGACGGCTCGAAAGAACGCGCGCGGTGAAAAGCCAAACGCAAACCTGTTTCAAGACGCTCAAGAACTGGAGCAGCGGCAAACATAAGACGTCCCCCTCTGATTCAAAGCGTAGATGAGGGTGCGAAACGAGAATGACAACGTTCGGTCAGGATTCGGTTTGAACTCTGTCAGGGCCCTTTTCGAAGACCCAACAAGCGGTATCGTTTAAGGCGGGAGGGGCAACATGAAGCAAACAGCATTGATCGGCGTCTGCTCGGGCTTCGGACAAAAACGGGCGGGCGTCGATCTCGGCCCGCAGCTGATGCGCACGCAATTCAAACCGGGAGCGTACTGCGATCACGGCGACATCCACGAATTCCACACGCAGCACTCCGACAAAACAAAACGCGCCTGGAACGTGATCTCGAAACTCGAAGAAAGAGCGAAGCAAGCTCTCGCGCAAAACGAAACGCTTCTCACGATCGGAGGAGACCACAGCATCGCCGCCGGAACGATCAGCGCCACACTTCACCATTACCCGAACGCACGCGTCGTTTACATGGACGCTCACGGCGACATCAACACGCCCGAAACATCGCCGACCGGAAATCTTCACGGCATGCCGCTCGCCGCTGTTCTCAATCTTTTTGCGAACCCGCTCGCGAACGCGACGCTCAAACCCGAAAATCTCTTCTTCATCGGCGTGAGAGATCTCGACGAGGGCGAAAAAGAAATCATCGCGCGAAACCAAATTCAAATCGTCACGGCCCGCGACGTACGCGAAAACAAAAAGGCCGCGCTCGAAAAATTTAAACGCTGGTTGAGGCTGTCGTCTGAGCCCGTGCATTTTAGTTTCGACGTCGACGCTCTCGATCCTGACAGCGTCAAAGCGACCGGCATCCACGTCGAAAACGGGCTCAGCCCCGCCGAGGCGAAATCGTTTACGAAACTTCTTCAGAAAGAAGCGCGCATCGTCGCGGTCGACCTCGTGGAATTAAATCCCGCGGTCACGACGAACCAAGAGGTTCAACGAACCCTTCGTCACGTCGAATCGATCTTAAAAGAAATCCATTTCGTCAAAAAACTCTACGGGCACCGCTGGCTTCGTCTCCCTCGCGTTTCGGGGCGTCCAAAGAACGTGACTTCGAGAAAGGTTTTCGCTACTTGATGCGCTTCCATGCGCATTGAAGAACTCGATTTTCCCTACCCCGAAAACCTCGTCGCCACCGAACGCGCGCCACGATCGCGAGTTCTTCTCACGCGCGAACCGTTCCAGTTCCAAGAGCTGGGCGGAGGCCTTCAAGAACTCACCGAGTTCTTCGAAAGCGGCGACGTGCTCGTTCTCAACGACACGAAGGTTCTCGCCAGACGCGTGTTCAGCGAACAAGGGCTCGAGATTCTTTTTCTCGATTCAAAAGATGAAGCCGAGTGGTCGGTGCTTTGCCCCTCGACCCGCTGGAAGAACGGCACGCTCCAAAATCTTCCGGGCGGAGTCACGCTTGAGCTCGTCGCGCGCGGTCGCCCGCAAACGGTGAAAGCGAGCCAACCGCTCACCGCGGATTACTTCGAGCAACACGGCGATCTTCCTCTCCCGCCCTATATTCAAAAAGCGCGCGACGAGAGAAAAAACCGCGCGCAAGACAAAACACAATATCAAACCGCATGGGCCGAAAAGCCGGGGAGTCTCGCGGCCCCGACGGCGAGCCTGCATTTCACGACCGAAGATCTCGCGCACTTGCGCGCGAAGGGCGTGCTGATCAAGCACGTCACTCTTCATGTCGGGCTCGGAACTTTCTTGCCGGTGACGACCGACACGCTCGACGAACACATCATGCACGCCGAACTCGCCGAGATTCCTTACGACACTTGGCAGGCGATCATCGAAGCCAAAGCGCGCGGTCACCACATCTGGGCGCTTGGCACGACGGTCACCCGCACGCTTGAGTCGGCCGCCAACGGTCTTCTCGAGAAGGCGGCGCCCGATGTCGTTTGCGAGTACGTGATCAACGATCACCGCGCGCTTTTTTTCGGTGAAACGAAACTGTTCATCAAGCCCGGTTACGAATTTAAGATCGTCGATCGCTTGATGACGAACTTCCATCAACCGAAGTCGACGTTGCTCGCGCTCGTCGCCGCCTTCGCGGGTCTCGAAAGCGTCAAGCGCGCCTACGCATGGGCGATCGACCTCGGTTTCAGACTTTTCTCTTACGGCGATCTTTCGGTGTGGTACAAAGTCGACCTCGAGAAGTGGGAAAGACGATGAGCACGAAACAAAACTCCGCCGCGCAAACGGATCGCCCGCAAGTCGTCGTCGACGATTTCGTTCCTCTCAACAAAACCGAAGACGGGCAGTACCTGCACGAAAAGGGTCAACACTTCGTCATTCATGCCGAGGCCGAAGCCTCCGACAAGAGTCACGCGCGCTCCGCGACACTTCACACGGCTCACGGCACGATCGAAACACCGGTCTTCATGGCGGTCGGCACTCGCGCGACCGTGAAAGCCGTCACGAACGAAGACTTGAAAGAAGCCGGCTGCCAAATTCTTCTCGGCAACACGTATCACCTGCACCTGCGGCCTGGCGAAAAAACCATCAAGGCGATGGGCGGTCTGCACAAGTTCATGAACTGGGACAAACCGATTCTCACCGACAGCGGTGGCTTCCAGGTCTTCTCGCTTTCGGCTCTCAGAAAGCTCACCGAGAAGGGTGTCGAATTTCGTTCGCATCTCGACGGCTCGAAGTATTTCATCAGCCCCGAGAAAAGCATGGAGATCCAAATGGATCTCGGCTCCGACATCATCATGGCTTTCGACGAATGCTTGCCGTATCCGGCCGAGCGAGAGCCCACGATTAAATCCGCCGACCTCACGATGCGCTGGCTTCAGCGAAGCAAAGAGGCGATGACGCGCCGGCAGTCGATGCTCTTCGGTATCGTTCAGGGCGGTCTCGAAAAAGACCTCCGCCTGAAATCACTTGAGCAAATCTGCTCGACCGATCTTCCGGGCTTCGCGCTCGGCGGCCTTTCGGTCGGTGAGCCGATCGAAATGATGCATGCGCTCGTGAAAGAGGTCGCGCACGAACTCCCGAAAAACAAACCGCGCTACCTCATGGGAGTCGGCACTCCGCTCGACCTGATTCTCGCCGTCGACGCGGGCATCGATATGTTCGACTGCGTGAACCCGACGCGCACGGCGAGAAACGGTACACTCTTCACGTGGCAGGGCCGCGTTTCGATCAAACGCACCGAGTACCGCGAAGACGCCTCTCCGCTCGATCCCGAGTGCGATTGCTATACGTGCCGCAATTACACGAAGGCGTACCTCCGGCACCTCTTCACGAGCGGCGAAATGCTCTCGGCGCACTTGAACTCGATCCACAACCTGCACTTCCACTTCAAGGTCATGGAACGCGCGCGCGAGGCGATTCGCGCCGGCCGCTGGGCGGAGTACCGCGACTTCTGCTTGTCCCGCTGGCGGTAGGGCCTATCCGGGCGGAAAGGCCCTACCTTTCCGGAATACCACGCACGAGGGTCACGCATTGCGGCGGGAAAAGGCGTGCTTCGTTCTTAAGCAATTGGCGCAAGTGTTTGCAATGTCCGGATAAACATGGAACTTTTTGAAGGCTCTTTCTAGGAGAACTTCAACATGTTCCAATCGCTTCTTATGGCATCGACGGCCCACGCTCAGTCGGCACCGGCCGCAGGCCCAAGCCAAATGCTTCAATTCGTTCCCATCATTTTCGCGTTCGTCGTGATGATCGTTTACACGAACTACGCGAATAAAAAGAAAGCTTCGGAGCGCGACGCCGCCCTCGGCAAACTCGAGCGCGGGAACGAAGTTCTCACGACGAGCGGGATCTTGGGCCGCATTGAAGGCCTCACCGATCTCTACATCACGCTCGAGATCGCTCCAAACACGCGTATCAAAGTCTTGCGTTCGGCGATTGCCGGTCTCGCAAAATCAGCAACTGAGGTTAAACCATGATCGAATCACTCCGTGTTCGTTGGGCCATCGTCGCGCTCGTCTTTATCGCGGCCGTCGTCTGGACCGTTCCAAACTTCACGAATCTCGAAAATAAATGGTGGCCGACCAAGAACAAAATGGTCCTCGGTCTCGACATCCAGGGCGGTTCGCACTTGGTTCTTCGCGTCGACATCGACTCGGCCGTGAAGCAAGACGCGTCTCGCATGGCGGCGTCTCTCCCGCGCGAACTCGGCGATAAAAAAATCGGCGTCAAGAAAACCGATTTGCTCGATCCGATGGCGGGCAAGATTCAATTCCAACTCGAGAAGCCCGACGACGCGAAAGCGATCTCCGATTACATCGCGGCGACTTACTCGACGGTTTTCCACGTCGATAGCCAAGACGCGAACCAAATCACGATCGCGTACAACGAACTCTACATCCGCGAATTCAAATCGAAGCTTCTCGATCAAGCGATCGCGGTCATTCGTAACCGTATCGACGAATTCGGCGTCGCCGAACCGACGATCGTCGCTCAAGGAACAGATCACGTTCTCGTTCAGCTTCCGGGTATCCAGGACGCTTCGAGCGCGAAAGAACTCATCAACCGCACGGCTCGTCTCGACTTCATGATGCTCGCCGAAGACAAAATCGACCTCGCGGGTTTGATCAAGACCGCGGAGACCGAGAACAAACTTTCATTGAAAGAGATGAAGTACACTCAGTACGTCGATAAATTGAACGAAGCTTTGAAGGGCAAACTCCCTCCAAACCGCGTCGTTTATTTCCAGAAACCAGACAACGCCGAAAACCTCGAAGCCGACCGTATCCCATTCTTGCTGAAAACCGACGAAGTCGTGCCGGGCGATCGTTTGACGAACGCACAGGTTTCGCTTGGTCAAAATGGCGAACCCGTTGTTGCATACCGCTTCGACGCTGTCGGCGGCCGCATGAACGCCGAACTCACGGGTCACAATATCGGTAAACCGATGGCGATCGTTCTCGATAAAACGGTGAAGTCGACGCCGGTCATTCAGGGCCGTATCGCGGAGTCGGGCCAGATCACCCTCGGCCGCTCGGGTGGCGATTACAACAACACGTTGAAAGAAGCAAAAATCCTTTCGACAGCTCTTCGCGCGGGCGCTTTGCCAGCGGCACTTGAGCAGGTCGAAGAGCGCACGGTCGGTCCATCGCTCGGTGCGGATGCCATTAAACAAGGTCAGATCGGAACACTCGTCGCGGCCTGCGCCGTCTTCTTGTTCATGATCATCATCTACCGCACGCTCGGCTTCGTGGCCGATCTCTCGCTTGCCTTCAACTTGCTCATCACGATCGCGATTCTCTCGAGCTTGGGCGCCACGCTCACGCTTCCGGGTGTCGCGGGTCTCGCGTTGACGTTAGGAATCGCGGTCGATGCCTCCGTCATTATCTTTGAGCGCGTAAAAGAAGAACGCCGCAAAGGTGCGACGGACGCTGCCGCGATTCGCGAAGGTTACGCGCACGCGCTTCCTTCGATTCTCGACGCGAACATCACGTCGATCGCGGTTGCGGTCGTGATCTATTACTTCGGTACGGGTCCGATCCGCGGTTTCGCGGTCACGCTCCTCACGGGTCTCGTCATCACGACGTTCACGGCCGTGTTCTTCACGCGCGTGATCTTCGATACGGTTATCAATAAATTTAAATGGCACCTTCCGGTTGCACGCTAAGGATCACTGATTATGGCAACACCACAGACAGCAAAAGGCGCACTCAACACGGGAACCCGTAGCCGCGGCGAAGGCGACTTCGGTCGCTTCGACTTCGTAAAATGGTCGCCGATCATGGGCGGCATTTCGGCGCTTCTCACGATTATCGCGCTCGTTTCGATTTTCACGAAGGGCATGAACTACGGCATCGACTTCGCCGGAGGGACCGAGATCGAAATCCGCACGGAGCAACCTCTCGAGATCGAGAAGCTTCGCGCGGCGATCGAAAAGACGGGCGCCCCGATCGAAGGCGTTCAGTCGTTCGGTTCGAACAAAGAATATTTGATTCGCATGAACTTGCCGCACGCGGCGACGACCGAAGAGCAGAACAAAATCTCGCTCGAGAACGTTCGCAAGGTTCGCGAAACATTGAAGAGCGATTTGAACGTTCAAGACAAAGACGTCATCGGCGTTTCAACCGTCGGCCCGCAAATCGGGAACGAATTGAAACGAAACGGTTACCTCGCCGCCTTCTACGCGTTCTTGGTGATCTTGATCTACGTCGGTATTCGCTTCGACTATAACTATGCTCCGGGCGCGGTGATTTGTTTGGTGCACGACTCGATCGTCACGATCGGCGTGTTCTCGATTCTCGGCCGCGAATTCAACACCCAAATCATGGCGGCGGTCCTCACGCTGATCGGTTACTCGCTTAACGATACGATCATCACGTTCGACCGTATTCGTGAAACGGCTCCGCTCAACAAAGACAAGTCGTCGGCGTTCATCATCAACCGTTCGATCAACGACATGTTCGTGCGTACGCTCTTGACGTCGTCGGCAACGATGATCGCGGTCTTGGCGCTCTACTTCTTCGGTGGCGGCGTTATTTCCGAAATCGCGTTCACGCTCGTGATCGGCATCCTCATCGGAACTTACTCGTCGATTTACGTCGCGGCTCCGATGGTTTTGCTCATGGAACGCTTCAACACGCACAAAGCGATGCACTAAAGCGGCGTTGGAGGGACTCTGGAAAGTCCATCGGTCGATCCAGTCATTTGGAAAGCTCGCGGGGAGACGGCAGCGCCGCCTCCCTCCAATCTTCCGCGTCTCGTCTGGGACGTCATGAACGCGCGCGGTTACAAAACCGAAGAAGCGATTCAGAAGTGGCTCAATCCCTCTCTTAAAAATTTGCGCGATCCCTTCACTTTGTTCGACATGGACAAAGCGATCGCGCGCCTCGTGAAAGCGCGCGAGGACCAAGAACACCTGGTGATCTACGCCGACTACGACCTCGACGGCACGAGCGGCCTCGCGCTTCTCTTGAAAGCCTTCGAGTGGATGGGCTTCAAGCACGTCTCTTATTACCAACCGAAGCGTTTGAGCGAAGGCTACGGTCTTCACAATGCGGCCATCCAAAAACTCTTCGACAAAGGCGCGCGTCTCTTATTGAGCGTCGATCTCGGAATCACCGCGGTCGAAGAAGTCGCGTTCGCGAACTCCCTCGGAATGGAGTCGGTCATCACCGATCACCACTTACCGAAAGAGAAGCTGCCCGAAGCCGTGGCGGTCGTGAACCCGAATCGCGGCAATTGCCCCTCGAATCTCTCGCACCTCTGCGGAACAGGCGTCGCGTTCTACTTGGTGCTCGCACTGAAACGGGCCCTTCAAGAGCAGGGGCTTCTCGATCAAGACTTCGACCCGAAAGAGCTTCTCGATTGTTTCGTGATCGGGACGGTGACTGACATGGTTCCGCTCATCGACGAGAACCGGGTGTTGGTGAAACACGGTCTTTTGCAACTCGCGAAGACGAAGCGGCCGGGCTTAAGGGTGCTCCTCCAGGCTTTGTCGATGTGGGGTCAGCCGCTCACGAGCGGTGACGTGGCGATTCGATTCGCACCGAAGTTGAATGCCCTTTCGCGCATGGAAATGGGCATTCAACCGATCGATTTGTACCTCGTCGACGACGAGAAAAAGGCTCAAGGTTTGGTTGAGGCTGTGCTCTCAAATAACCAAGATCGCCAGGCTTCTCAGAAAGGCGCCGAGGCCGAGGCGTCGGCTTATTTGAAAGATCATCCGCCGACCTCTTCGATCTTCGTGTACTCAAAAAACTTCCACCGGGGCGTGGTCGGACTCGTCGCAACCCGCCTTTGCCAAGAGTACGGTTTGCCCGCGTTCGTCGGTTCGCTTGATGAAGTCGAAGGTTCGATCGTTGGCTCCGCCCGCATGCCCGAAGGCCGTGGTCTCAACGCGCTCGATGCTATGTGCACGGCGCAAGACGCTCTCGATCAGTTCGGCGGACATGCCGTAGCCGCCGGATTCGAACTCCCGGTCGCGAAGGCCGAGCTCTTCCGGGAACGCCTCGAAACGTTCTTCGCCGGACGGGCCGTGGTCTCCGAACCTCGGGTTTGGTACTACGACGCCGAGGCCACTCTCGACGAACTCAGTCCTCAATTTATGAACTGGTACGAAGGTTTATCGCCGTTCGGGGCCCAGTTCTCGGCGCCGATCTTTGCCCTCCGGCGCGTTCGCTTGAATCAGGTAAAAGAGCTCCGGGGTGGTCATTATCGCCTCACCCTCGGAGACAGCTCGATCGCGCGAACCGCCCTTTGGTTCTCGCCGCCGAAGGGGCATCCGGGTCTCGAGGCCGTCGGCCGGCCGGGTGCTCTGGTCGACGTCCTCGTAGAACCGCAGTGGAACTACTTCAACGGCCAGAAATCACTGCAATTTCTCGTGTCCGATCTTCGTCCGACGTGCTAGTTTCCGGCGACCTTTATTCAAGGAGCAGGCACGTGGCGACGTTGAATCGGGAATCCATCGAACAAGAAATCGGTAAGCGTTTCGAGAAGATCGAAAAGACCCTCGAGCGCACGCTCGAAAAAACACTCGAGAAGGCGATTGGCAAAGCGGCCGAACTCGCGAACTCACCGGCGGCCTCGCGCGCACAAGCGGCAGCCGAAGCGGCGAAAAAATCGATCGACGACGTTCTCTTGGGCCTCGAGCACAAGGGTTACAACGTTAAAGCTCCTCAAGACTTGATCCAAACTGTCGGTCGCCGCGTTCTCGAGCGCGCCTCCGATATCGCAGAAGACGTTCGCTCGCAAGTCGCGGCGAAACCGTTCTCGCCAGAGTGGCTCAAGAACGTGACGATTCCTCGTCCGGCGGCGACTCCGATGAAAACATCGACGGTCGAAGCGGGCGCAACGGAAGGCGACGGCGAACTCGCCGAATCCGCCGAAGACTCAATCGAAGAAAAATCGGCCGGCGCGGTCGTTCACTCCGAACCCGACGTCGTTTCGACATCTCTCGCTGAAGCCAGCGAATCGAACAAAGCCGCTGATTTCCCGACGGCGGGCAAGACGGCCAAGAAATCTTCGAAAGCGAAGACGAAGAGATCATAGAGAACTTAATGAAGTCAGTCGTTCTGCTGTCGAGCGGCCTCGACTCGACAGTCAATCTCTACGAAGCTCTCCAGAAAACGAATGTGGTTCTCGCGTTGACCTTCAACTATGGTCAACGCGCGGCCGCTCGCGAGCTCGAACGCGCGAGCGAAATCGCGAAACTCGCGGGCGTTCCCTGGAAGTCGCTCGATCTCACGTGGTTCTCTGAATTCACCCGCACTTCGCTCGTGAACCGTTCTTCGGACGTACCGGTGGGCGGAGCGATTTCAATCGACGACTTGAAAGTCTCAAACGAGACGGCGAAAGCGGTTTGGGTCCCGAACCGTAACGGCATCTTCCTGAATATCGGCGCGGCGTTCGCCGAAGGCTTGGGCGCCGACGTTGTCGTTCCCGGTTTCAACATCGAAGAAGGCGCGACGTTTCCCGACAACACTCAAGGTTTTCTGGATGCTTTGTCAGACGCCTTTCAATTCTCGACCTCGAACGGCGTTCGCGCCGAATGCTACACGACCGGTCTCAACAAAACGCAAATCGTCGCACGCGGCCGCACCTTGGGTGCACCGTTTCGCTTGATGTGGCCGTGTTATCTCGCGGGTGCCGAGCCGTGCGGGGAGTGCGAATCGTGCAAGCGCTTCGCTCGCGCGACATCCGCTCCGGTCCTTGCAGGAGACGCCTGGTGAAATCGCTCTTCATCGCCAAAGACTTCGCCTATGACGGAAGCCAATTGCGCTCGCTCTTCGCCTATCTCGATCACGGGGTGCAGGGCACGTCGATCGTTTCCTGGATCGGCGCTTGCGATATTTCGAACGAACACATGATCGACGGCGAAGACCTTCTTGCCGGCGAAACTATCGCGGGCTCGCGCATGGTTCACTTCATCATCGAACGTTTCGAGACCCAGCTCTTCGGCGCCGTCGCGCTCCAGCGACTGATGGCCGCCATCGTTCTCGATCTCGTTCGTGAGCGTGTCGCCAAAGCATTGCCCGGCGCCGTCACCGCGGCGACTTCAGAGCGCGCGAGCTCGGCAAAAGCGGAAGCGGCGGCCGCCGGCGCGCACGCGAAACTCATCGCGACCGATATCCGCCGGGACGGCGACGATATTTTCGTCGGTGAAGGCAAACTCTCGATCTCGATCGCGACGGTCACGCCGGTGAGCGCGCTCATTCATTTCGCGGTGAACGTTTCAAACAAAGGGACGCCGGTAAAGACCGCGTCGCTCGAAGATCTCGGCATCGACGCGAAGGCGTTCGCAAAAGAAGTGATGGCGAGAGTCGTTCGCGAAGTCGAATCGATCGAAACGGCCACCGTTAAGGTTCGCTGGGCCCGCTGATCGCGGAAGACTCACTTCACGTCGAGAACAAAATGCGACAAGAAACCGCCCGATCCGGCATCGGCGGACGCGACGAGCGCTGTCGAAGTCACGGCCAGTGACGCATCGTACGAAACTTTGTAGACGTAGACGTCGTCGATGTTTTTTCCGCTGCTGCAAGTGAGGACGACGTAATTTCCGTCAGCCGTCACTTTCATCGATCGCGCTTCGACACACGTCGTGGCGATGAATCGGGTCGCGCGCGTCGAATCGAAGTTTCCCGCGGCCGTAACGGGAAGAACCCAGGCGCCTTCTTTACCTGATTCACGAACGCTCGCGACGACGACGTTGTGAACGTGATCGACGTCGAAATCGGCGCCGCGAAAGCCCATCGAAAAGACGCCCATCTCGGTCGCGGTAAAGCCTGTGCCGTTGCGAACCACCTTGAACGTTTTTACGGTGCTTGGCTGTGTGGTCGATTCCGCCACGACGAAGAGACGATCGTAAACCGCGTCGTACCGAACCATCCGAGGATCCGGCGTTCGAATATCGCCGATCTCGGTTAAGCCATTCACGTCACGCGAATAGACGACGATTCGCCCTTCGCCTAAAAGAGCCGCGAAGACGAGGCCTCGCGTTTCGTCGACGGTACTCGAATGCGGTTTCGCCTTGGTGCCGTAAGTAAATGCTTTTGTCAGCGACACCGAATGATCGGCGGCCATCGTCGAATCTTCGAAACGATCGAAGCCGTAGGCCGCGCCGTAGAGCGAAACTTTCCCGTCGTGCCGTGAAAACGAGATGTGGATCGCGCCCGCCGTAAACGCCGTCTGTCGCACGACAGACAAGGCACCGGTCGACGTGTTCACCGAGATTTGGTTTAAGTGAGCCTGCGAACCGGAATCACCGACGTAGAAAAGAGACTCGATCGGGTCGTACGCGAATCCTCCGACCTGATCGTTTCCGATCGAAAGGCGAGTGAGCGCGGTCAATTTTTCGGTCGCGTGATCGAAGACAAACGGCTGAATGAATCCCGACGACCCGGCGTAGATGAACGACTTCGAAACTTGCACCGACGAGGGCGGAGTGGCGGTCGGTGTCGAACCCGGAAGCGGCGTTGCTGAAGGCGTCGGCGCTGGTGTCGGGACGGGCGTTGGCGTCCCACCGGTTGCGCCAGACGTGTCAGGATTTTCGGTCCCGGTGCTCGAGGCCGCGACACCGTCAAATTGCATGGTCTTATAGCCATCGCAGTTCTGGTAACAAAGCACCAGGCCGACAATGGCTAAAAAAATCGGGACCCTTTTCATGGTCTTTAGTTTATCAGCGCGCGCAGGGGGCTGCGAGGCAAAGTCTTGAAATGAGACGCCGAATCAGCTGTCTTTCTGACTTCGCGGGTCTGCGGGTCTCGTTAAACCGAAACGACTTCGATGATCGACGGAATCTCATTCTTCAAACGTGCTTCGATCCCTTGCTTCAAGGTCATCGTCGATGACGGGCAGCCGGCGCAGGCGCCTTGCATGAAGAGATAAACGATTCCGTCCTCGAATTTATGAAACACGATATCGCCACCGTCGAGGGCGACCGCGGGGCGAATTTCGTTGTCGAGAATCGCTTTGATTTTCTGAACGTCGGCCGAATCGGTCGACGATGCCGAAGGCGTCGTCTCCGACCGGGGTTGCATCGCGACTTCGCCGCTCTCGAGGTGCTCTTGGATCAAGCCCGCGAGAGGCTCGGCCAACGTTTCCCAGTCCACCCAATCTTGCTTCGTGACCGCGACGAAATCGCGGCCGATGTAGACGCTATCGGTCCACGGGAAGCCGAAGAGCTTTCGCGCTAGAGGGGCCGCGACCGCGTCGGCTGCTTTTTTGAACTCCGTCGGTTGTTCCGTCAGAGTTTGGTTCGTGACGAAGCGAAGAGTTTGCGGGTTCGGAGTCATCTCGGCGCGAACGAAAAGATCTTGTGTCATGCGGGCGAACTTCCCATGCACGCGAAGGGGTGTCAACGCGAGTGGCCAACACCTAAGGAAAGCCGCACCCAGCTTGATTAAAACCCCTGGAATCGCTAGCTTCTCAGGCTCCCAAGGAGAGACTTAAAATGACACCAAGAGTTCGCGAAATCCTCAGCTGGTACGGCGCCGACAATCCAGGCACTTTGACTAATCTTGCTCGCCTCATGAATCACGGCCGCATCGGCGGTTCGGGCAAGCTCGTGATTTTGCCTGTCGACCAAGGTTTCGAGCACGGTCCGGCTCGTTCGTTCGCGAAAAATCCGGGCGGATACGATCCTCGCTACCACATCGAACTCGCGCTCGAGTCGGGTTGTAACGCGTACGCGGCGCCTCTCGGTTTCATCGAAGCGGTTGCGCGCGATTACGCGGGCGAGATTCCGCTGATCTTGAAAGTGAATAACTCAGACACGCTTTATAACCCGAAGGCGCCGATCTCGGCTTTGACGTCGAACATCGACGACGCTCTTCGCTTGGGTTGCACGGGCATCGGCTTCACGATTTACCCGGGCTCGACCGATCGCAAACAAATGTACGAAGAAATCGCGCACGCCTCCGACGAAGCGAAACGCGCCGGCCTCGCGGTCGTTGTTTGGTCGTACCCTCGTGGTGAACAACTCTCGAAAGCCGGCGAAACGGCGATCGACGTGATCGCTTACGGCGCGCAAATCGCGTGTCAGCTCGGCGCACACATCGTGAAAGTGAAACCGCCTTCGTCGCACATCGAGCAAGAAGCCGCTCGCAAAGTTTACGAATCAGAGAAAATCAAAGTCGACACGATGACCGACCGAATTAAACACGTCGTCGATTCGTGCTTCGCCGGCCGCCGCATCGTGATCTTCTCGGGCGGAGAAACGAAGTCGACGAACGAACTCATCGACGAAGTGAAGCAGATGGCGCAAGGCGGAGGCTTCGGCTCGATCATGGGTCGCAATGCGTTCCAGCGCCCGAAAAAAGAAGCGATCGAACTTCTTCACCGCGTCCAAGACGCTTTCGCACAAGCGGGCCACTAACCGATGTCAGACGTTATCTCCACTGTTGAAGGTCTCGAAAAAGAAAATCCGTTGCGCGCCGAGAAGCGCCGCAAGCTCGCCGATCTTCGCGCGGCAGGCATCGATCCTTATCCGCACAACTTCGAGCGCAACGCGCACGCCGGCGACATCAAGCGCGAGTACGATTCGAAACTCGAAGTCGGGCAAGTGCTCGAAGATTCTTCGTTCAAGATCGCCGGCCGTTTGATGACCAAGCGCCCGATGGGTAAGGCGGCGTTCTTCAACATTCAAGATCAGTCGGGCAATATTCAGTGCTACTTGAAAGTCGATGAACTTCCGCCCGAAGATCAAAAGGCGTTCGAGCTTCTCGATCTCGGCGACATCGTCGGCATCACCGGTTTCGTTTTCAAAACGAAAAAGGGCGAGACCTCGATTCACTGCCGCGGCTTCAAGATGCTCTGCAAATCGCTTGAGCCGTTGCCCGAGAAATATCACGGCATCGCCGACGTCGAGATCAAGTACCGTCACCGTCACCTCGATTTGATCACCGACGAAGAGTCGCGCGCGGTTTTCATGAAGCGCTCGAAAATCATCGCGGCGATTCGCACGTTCTTAAACACGCGCGGTTTCCTCGAAGTTGAAACGCCAGTCCTTCAACCGATCTACGGTGGTGCGGCAGCCGCTCCATTCCAAACTCATCACAACGCGCTCGACATGACTCTCTTCATGAAGATCTCGCCAGAGCTCTACTTGAAGCGCTTGATCGTCGGCGGTTTCGAGAAAGTTTACGAGATCGGCAAGAACTTCAGAAACGAAGGCATCGATCGCACGCACAATCCCGAGTTCACGATGCTCGAGTGGTACGAGGCGTACACTGACTACAATTACCAAATGAAACAGTTTGAAGAACTCGTCGAGCATCTCGCGATCTCGATCACGGGTTCAACGAAAGTCGTTTACCAAGGTAAAGAGATCGACTTCACGGCGCCTTGGCGCAGACTCACGGTTCACGACGGCGTTAAACAATACGGCGACATCGATCCGGCGACAGCCACTGACGCTGAGCTCGAAGCTAAAGCGCGCGCGCTCGGTTCAGATAAAAAAGGCAAACGTTCGCGCGGCGAATTGATCATGGAGATTTTCGAGCTCGCGGCCGAACCGCACTTGTGGCAACCGACGCACGTCATGGATCACCCGGTCGAAATTTCTCCGCTCACGAAAAAGCACCGTAAAACAGCGGGGCTCGTCGAGCGTTTCGAGCCGTTTGTCGCTTGCATGGAACTCGGTAACTCGTACTCGGAGTTGAACGATCCCGAAGACCAACTCGCGCGTTTGCAAGAGCAAGAATCAAAACGCGTGGTCGACGACGAAGCGCAACCGATGGACGCTGACTTCATCGCGGCGATCGACATGGGCATGCCACCGACGGGTGGAGTGGGTCTTGGCGTCGAACGCATCACGATGATTCTCACGGATCGTCCTTCGATTCGCGATATCATCTTGTTCCCGACCATGAAGTTTAAAGACTGACGTGAAGTGATGAGAATTCTAGCACTGGTTTTATTATTCGCATTGAGCGCCTGCCAAACGAAACCGACGAAGACGTCGGTGAGCGAGCCGCGCGCCTTCACGAATCAACCGGTGCAGATCACCCCGCAAACGATCGTCGTCGACGCAAGACCAGCCTTCGATTACTCGACGGCGCACGTGCCGCGCTCGATTCCGGTCATTTGGTCCGATTACGTCGAAGCCGAACCGGCTCAGCGCGGGATCATCCAGCGCGATACGTTCGCGGCCGCTCGCCGGCTCGCGCGCCTGGGCGTTTCACCTGAGTCGAAAGTCGTCGTTCTCGGCCGAGGACTCAACGGCAACGGTGAAGAAGGTCGCGTGGCTTGGATGCTCGCGTATCTAGGCGTGCACGACGTACAATTCACCGCGATCGATTCCCTCAAGCCGCGCCTCACGAACGAACCTGAATCTCAACCGCCGGCGAGTGCGCCGATCTGGAAGCCCGCACCGGTCGAGAGCTTGAACGCGACCAAGGAAGAAGTTCTCTTCGCGATCAATCAAAACGGCGTTGCGAAACCGGTCAGCTATAAAGGTGCGCCGGCAAAACTGTACCGTTTCATCGACGTGCGCTCCGAGCGTTCGTATCTCGGTAAAGAGGGAATCGGTGCTTTAAAGCATGTGCCTGACATGGGCGCGATCAATATTCCGTGGCAGCAATTCTTCACGGCTTCGATGCGCGTAAACGAGAAAACGATGAAGCAACTTTCGGCGATGGGCTACACGCCCAACGAACGCATCATCATCGTCGATGAAGACGGGATTGCCTCGGCGGCCGTGACAATGGCCTTCCGGCAAGCGGGTTTCGCGAACGCCGCGAACTACGCCGGCGGACTCCAGGATTTAATTCCCTAATTCATATTTAGTATTCGAAGACGATCGAGCCGGCGGTGAGGCCCGCGCCGAATGCGGTGGCGAGAATCGTTTGGCCGCGGACGATCGCTTTCGCTTCAATCGCCTGCGAAAGTGCGATCGGAATCGAAGCCGCCGACGTATTTCCCGTCGACGAAATCGTTTTCACGACACGCCCGGTGTCGATGCCGAGGGCCTGCGCGACCATCGTGAGAATGCGCTCGTTCGCTTGGTGCGGAATAAAATGATCGATGGAACCCGCCGCGACGCCGGCTTTGTTCAAAGCACCGGTGCTGGTATCGACCATCGCGCGAATCGCGTTTTTAAAAACTTCGCGGCCTCTCATTTCGATGAAGGCGGGTGCGATCGCGGCCGTATTTGCAAACGGATCGCGGTTGCGATCGTTCTTCAATTTCAAAATCTCACGACCTTCACCGTCGGAGCTCAACTGGCTCGAGAACCGAATGCGGGCCGCTTGATCGCGTTTCGAAACGACGACCGCTCCGGCGCCGTCGCCAAAGAGAACGCAGGTTTCGCGATCTTTGTAATCGGTCACGCGTGAGAGAATTTCGGCGCCAACGACGAGCACGTTGTCGGCTTGCCCCGAGAGAATGAAACTGTTCGCGATGGTCATCGCGTAGACGAAACCCGAACACGCGGCCGAAACATCGAAGCAAAACGCATTCGGAGCACCGAGTTTTTGCTGAAGAAGACAAGCGACCGATGGAAAGATCTGATCGCCCGTCGTCGTCGCGACGATGATCGTCTGGAGATCGCGTGCATCGGTGCCAGAGGCCGCCAAGGCATTCTTCGCGGCTTCGAAAGCGAGATCTGAAGTCGTTTGCGTTTCGGAGGCGATGTGACGTTGCTGAATGCCGGTGCGAGCGACGATCCATTCATCGCTCGTGTCGACGAGCCGAGACAAATCGAGATTGGTGAGTTTGCGCGCAGGCAGGTAATGCCCACAGCCTTTAATGTACGTCACGGTCTCCTTCGCCTCAGAGGAGGTCAGAACCTACCACGGGGTCGATTTGTTCAAAACAGGTTTTGCCTCGCTTCGGCCTCCGAATTCAAGTCAATTACCGCCGACTTGACGCGAATGGTGCCGTGCCCGAAAAGCAACGCTGGCTTATCGGCCGGGCCCACGGTAGGTTCGCCGAAGTTTAAATCAGTTGTTTTGAGTTTAGAGTGCATTCCGCCCTTATCCTCTAGAACGGCACCCAGCCTTTTGGAGGTCTCATGGGCAAAAAACTTTACGTCGGCAATCTTCCCTATTCTGCGACAGACGCATCGATCACCGATCTTTTCTCGCAACACGGCACGGTCGCTTCGGCACGTATCGTGATGGATCGCGACAGCGGTCGTAGCAAAGGTTTCGGCTTCGTCGAAATGTCGTCGGATTCAGAAGCTGAAGCGGCGATCAGCGGCTTGAACGGTTTTGATGTTGGCGGTCGCCAACTCAATGTCAACGAAGCTCGTCCACAAACTGAGCGCACAGGCGGCGGCGGAGGCGGCGGTCGTGGTTTCGGCGGCGGCGGCGGCGGACGTTCGGGCGGCGGCTCGCGCGGCGGCTGGTAACTCCACCGAATTCTAGAATCTAAAATTCGAAAGGCCGTCGGTCACAAACCGACGGCCTTTTTTTATGGCTTCTGCACTACTTGATGTGACCCATGTTGAACATCTTGATGACGGCATGCGAGTCGTCGTTGATGCCGAGGCGTTCGCCGTAACCGAGCGGCACTGGGTAAAGCGCGAAAACGTAATTTTCCGAGACGTCGAGTTGGGCCTTATCGGGGAGCGGCAGTCTCGCCACCGAGTAAAGATCCGATAACCGGTACTTGATGAGCAGGCGGTCTTTGCCTTCGGTTTCGACCGGATTCTTCTCGTACGTCCAAGACGTCGCAACCTTCGAAGTGACGAGCGACCAGCTGTCCTCGCTGATCGAGAGACGGCTCGAGAGAATCAGTTCGGGTGTCGCGTTGAGCGGCAGCGCGCGAACCGTCGTGCCGTCGGTGTAGAAGACGGTGAGTGACGTTGGCGACTGCGCAATGATGTGGGCGTCGCGAGTTTTCGAATCGAAGACCGCGTTCCCGTAGGTCTCAAACGTCTTCGACGCGATCGTGGCTCCATTGGTCAGAGAGACCAAGGCAACGGCAGTCGCGGTCTTGACCAACACACGGTCGTTGAAGCCGTGAACCGGAGCGATCCACGTGATGCGATCGAGAGTGGTCGTCACCGACGTAAACACCCAGCGGCGTTGCGCGATCGACTGATCAACATTCACGCGCGCGATCACGCCACTCGAGAGAGCGAGAATCAGAGAGCCGTCGTCGATCAGATCGCCCGCCGTCAAAACGTCATCGGCTTGCAGCAACGGACCACCGGCCCAGCTTTGGACGGGCGCACCGTTCGTATCGAGTTTCAAAAGACCCACTGTATTCACGTCATCGTAAAGCACCAGCGAGCGGTGAGCCGGGTCGTACGCGAACGAGCGTGCCTTCCCGAGCATCGTTACGGGATCTTTCACGCGGTTCGAAGCGCGGTCGAACAAAGTCATGTGGCCCGCGCTGAAATCCGCGATCAAGCCCGTGTTCTGGTCGAACAAGACACTGTGATTTTCGGAAGGAGAATCGACAGTCAAAGTTTTCACCACCGACATCGTGGCGAGATCGAACTGATGAACCAAGCGTACCGTGCGATCGAACATCACGATCTGAGAACGGTCCGCGGAGTTCGGATCACTCATTTCCGTGACCGCTTTGATCGGTTTGCCGATCATGCCGTCGCCAGGAGTGGAGTTCGTGTTGCCGCCCGTGACGGTGCATGCACTTGAGAACGCCAAGGGAAGAAGAAGCCACAATTTAGAACGCATAGCTCGCTCCGATCGATGTCGCGAAGATGTTCTTTTCATTTTCAATATTAACGCCGGCGACCGTGTACGGGCCCGCCAGCGATTCGTAAGTCTCGGCCACCGAAACCCAAAAGCCCCAGACGACCGGGAACTCATAGCGAATCGCGCCGCTTGCGCCCACGCGATCCGAGGTTGCGGTTTCGTCGTTCATCGCATCTTTCAAATTGTACGTGCCGCGAACGAAATCGACGTTGGCGCTGAAGACCAGGTGAGACTGCCCGTAAACTTTCAAAGGATCTTTGAACGGGAAGAGCCGGTAGCTCAATCCCGCGCGCATCGTCGTCACTTTCTCGTGCGCATTGACTTGCGAAATCGGGGTGCGGTCGCCTTCGCGCTCGGCGTACTCGGCCTGAAGGCCGAGATTCGTCAAGAAGCGCGTATAGCGCAGAGAAAACCCACGATAATCGGTGACGCTGAAAACAGAGTGCGATGATTGCGATCCGCTTCCCGCTGAGATCGAAATCCAGTTTTGCTTCCAGCCTTGCGGGCGGTTCAGCGTGCGACGATAGCGATCGAACGCTCCCGACTCTTCAGATTGAATCACGAGAGCCGCCGCCATGGCATTCACCAGAGCGCGCGATCCGCCGGCGCCGGTGAAAGGGCCTTGCGGGCCTTCGTCGGTGAGCGGTTTCCCGTCAAGCGAAGTCAAATGCATGAGCTCATGAGAAATCAAGAACACGCGTTCGGAGGGATTGAGCGAGCGAAAGTGATCGGCATTCAACGTAACCGTGCCTTGTGTACGATCGGTCACGGCATCGACCGCACGACGCTGGCCGTTTTCGAGAACGTCGATCTGATCTTGCGTCCAGGACACGCGCACCGTGCGATTGTCGCGCACGAGCGGGGCGAGTTGCGGCAGCTGCGCTTTCAAAGTGGCTCCGCAGTAGAGACGTTGTTCTGCATTCAACGAGTTCAGCGCATCGCAGGTCGAAGAGTTCGAATAGGTTTGGTTGCACGTGCAGAGGCGCGCATCCGAAGGCGCGTAATCCTGAAGGCCCGCGACCGCCATGTTGATCTGCTTCAGCGTGACTTGCCATTCGATATCGCCCGCGTTGCCTCCGTTCCCTACGAACGTCGATGCCCAAGACCACGAACTCGTCACCATCATCAGTGCGATGAATAGATTCATTTCAATTTTCCCCCTGCTGGCGCGAGATTCACGATGAGTTGGTAGAGCGCTTCGCCGTCGCCTGCTTCCAAAGTGTCGGAGCGATTGGCGGCGAGATCTTTTAATTTCTCGGCGAACTCTTCGATGAGACCGACGGCTTCGCGATACGCTTTCTCGTTCAATGGAACGATCATCGTGTTCGCCATTCGCTCGGTCGGCGGGACCCGGTCGATCGCCTTCGCCGCAATTCCCAGAGCCGCCTTGTGAAACGCTCTGATTTTCTGCGACGGAACTTTCGGGTCGGCGACCGCGAGAGAAGTTTCAAGAACGACCCGCCCGTCGAGCGTTCGGCGGAGGTGGCCTTCGCGCATCAAGAACTCGATCGAAGCGCGTACGCGTTTCGGCGAGGCGATGTGCAGGAGCATTTTCTCGGCCAGCGAAGGATCACGTTGAACCGAAGCGAACTGGAACATGTCTTTGACGTAAACGTTGAGCCAGTCTTTTAAAATATGTGTCGTCACTTCACGACGGTTCGAAACCGAAGCCGCCGCGCTCTTTAAAGGAGCCGCAACGGCCGCGCCCGACACTCCGGCGACCCAGGATTTAAAGAAGTGTTTCTCGGCGGCCGTGAGTCCTAAGAGCTTCGCGAACTCGTCGGCGCGATCGGGGGTCAACGCGCGTTTTCGCGCGATCACCAGCGAAACGAGAGCCGGGGAGACCCGGCGAAGCTGCGACGTCGCCTGCAAGATCGAAAATCCGCGCTCGGCTTTCTTGCGGTAAGCGAGCATCGCTTCGACGAACGAAACGGGGTCTTCGAAGGTTTCAATGGAGGGGCGTACAAGCACTTCCGACATGCCCTGAAGCTAAGGTAACAGGCTCGGGGAATACAACGGATTTACTGCGCCAGATTTTTACTTTGTAAAAGAGTCGAGCGAGCTTGGCGAGGCCAGCTCGCGCACCTTATCGATTAAACCCTGCCGGTTCACGGGTTTAGTCAGGTAGTCACTGCAGCCAACGGCGATGCATTTTTCACGTTCACCTTTGAGCGCGTGCGCGGTCAGCGCGACAATCGGCGGGCCAAAACCGCGGGCGCGAAGTTCGCGCGTGGCTTCGTAGCCATCCATTCTCGGCATCTGAATGTCCATCAAAACGACGTCGTACCGCCCCTCCGTAGCGCGATCGATGCCGCTTTGACCGTCCGAAGCGAGATCGACGCGGGCCCCGGCCTGCGAAAGAAAACGTTGAATCATGATTTGGTTATCGGGTGAGTCCTCAACCAAGAGAACTGAAATACCGTTGAGCTTCGATTCGCGCTTCGCATCTTGCGATGCATGGGCAGGTGCGATTTTAGGACTCTGGCGCTGTGAAAGAAGAGGACCCGAGAAGGATTCGTCCGTGATCGTGAGTTCGAAGACCGAACCTTGTCCCGGGACGCTTTCTTTCAAAACGAGTTCGCCGCCGAGCGCGTGTGCGAGCTTTTTCGAAAGCATGAGACCTAAGCCGGTGCCGCCAAAACGGCGCGTTGTCGACGGATCGGCCTGCATAAACGCCTCGAAAAGTTTTGTCGCCTGTTCTTGAGTGATGCCGATTCCCGTGTCGCGAACATTGAATTTGAGTTCGACCGGCTGGCCCTGAACCGGCGGAGCCGCCGCCGAGACTTCGAGCACGACCGTGCCGCGATCGGTGAATTTAATCGCGTTGCCCATGAGGTTCAGCAAGATTTGGCGCAAACGAAGCGGATCACTTTTTACGAATGCGGGAACGTCGCCATCGAAACGAACGTCCACTTTCCAGCACATTGGGATCCTAAGCTTAGAATTCCACGTGGACAAGTTGTCGC